>Ga0302270_10000268_pt1 | contig 56153 bp, 59 predicted proteins | sample III_Bog_E2_3_FD_198773 | JGI IMG/M metagenome (GOLD analysis project Ga0302270, IMG submission 198773) | Peat permafrost microbial communities from Stordalen Mire near Abisko, Sweden - III_Bog_E2_3 | ecosystem: Environmental > Terrestrial > Soil > Wetlands > Peat | place: Sweden: Abisko... | reverse complement strand
ATCCCATCCCGAACTCGGCCGTGAAAACCTTCCGCGCCAATGGTACTGCGTCTTAAGACGTGGGAGAGTAGGTCGCCGCCAGGTCCGCGCGACGCACAATAGAAAAAAATAAACAAACCCTCTCACAGACACAAAAATAGCGCGGGGTGGAGCAGCCCGGTAGCTCGTCAGGCTCATAACCTGAAGGCCGCAGGTTCAAATCCTGCCCCCGCAACCACCGACAGTTAAAACCCCTTCCGTTCCGGCGGAAGGGGTTTTTGATTCAAGGGGTTGGCCCATGCCGACCGCCGACATGATGCCGCAGAAATCGCCCTGGAGTTCCGCCGTCAGGCCGGTGTCGTCCGGCAACGGCGTGAAGGTGATGCGCTGAATCATCGACCGCAGCAGGTCGCGGACACGCCCGGCGCCGACAGAGTTCTCCGCCGACACCGCGTCCGGGTCGAACAGCTTGAGGACGTGCTGTTCGATGAGCAGCCGGTACATGCCGACGACCTCCTCCGCGTCCAACGGCGGCAACGGCGCCGCCGCGTCGTCCAACGCCGCCATCTCCTCTGTCAGCCTGGCCTTGTCCGCCTCCAGGGCCGCCAGCTTGGCGAGCAGGGTGGGGGAGTGCCCGGCTTCCAAGATGGCCGACGCCAGCCGTTCGAGTTGTCCATTGAGGCGGCGCATCTTCGCCGTCAGTGCCACCCGCTCCGTGTCCGCCCGCCCGGCCGCGTCCCGCTGAGACTCCCGCATCCGCTGCAACAGACTCTCGACCGTCTCCGGGGCCATGAGCTGACGCCGCAGGGCCTCGGCGACGCGGCCCTCGATATCCGCGCGCGCCACCTTGTGGCCGTTGGCGCAGTCGCCCCGTGACCGATGGCGGGAGCAGCCGTAGTTGTGCCGGTCAACCAAAATATAGTTCGCCCCGCAGCAGCCGCAGACCAGCAGGCCGGACAGCAGGAACTTAGACCGGTGCGCGGCGTTAAGGGCGTTGCCGTCGCCGTCCCGCGCCATCTCCGTCCGGACCTCGCCTTGGCGGGTCTTGACCCGCTGCCACAGGGCCTCATCGACGATGCGCAGATGCTCCGCTTCGACCGTCTCCCATTCCTCGGGTGGCCGGGGGCGGGCGACGCGCTTGCCGGTCGTCGGGTCCTTGACGAAGCTGCACTTGTCCCAGACGATTTTGCCTGCGTACAGGGCGTTGTTGAGCAGGCCGGTGCCGCGCACGACGTGTCCGCGGATCATCGTGTCCGCCCACGCCCGGCCGCCCGGCCCGCGAACGCCTTCGGCGTTGAGCCGGGCCGCGATGCCACGCGGGGATTCGCCGTCGGCGTACAGGGCATAGATGCGCCGGACGACGGTCGCCTCGTCTGGGTCAATCGTCCGTTCGCCGGGCTTGCCCGCCACGGCCTTGTATCCGTAGGCGATGCCCGCCGGGACGGCCCCGGCCAGCACCCGGCCGCGCAGACCGCGCCGCGTCTTGTGGCGCAGGTCCTCCAGGTACGACTGCGCCACCGCGCCCAGCACCCCGGCCAGAAGTGGGGTGATTTCGCCCCGGTCGGCCGTGTGCAGCTTGATGCGCAGGAAGTCGAGCCGGTCATGCAGCCCGGCGACGTCCGCCACGCGCCGCGACAGCCGGTCCAGAGCCTCCGACACCACCACGTCGAACCCGCGCCGTTCGGCGTCGGCCTGTAGCCTGGCGTAGTCCGGCCGGTTCGCCGAGGCCCCGGACTGCGCCGCGTCCGCGTAGGTGGCGACGACCTGCCAGCCCATGCGCTCGCAGTACCGGCGGCAGGTTTCGATCTGGTCTTCGATGCTCTCCGGACGCTGTTCGTCGGTCGAGTACCGGGCATAGATGGCGGCGCGCAGTGGCAGGGCAGGGGAACGGGGCGGCATGCGGAGAACCTCGTCGGCAGGGGACTTGTCAACAGCGTAGCAGACCCGGGCGGCCCGCGGAGCCCGCCTTGTGAAACGGACAGCGGAGCTTCGGTCTGACTCGGGGAAGCTACCCAAAAGAGGTGAAAAAATCAAGAAAAATGCATTAAAAACAATGATGTAGGATTTTGCGTGGTTATCCTTGGCGGGAATCCTTGCCCGCCCAAGGATTGTCCGCAGGCCCCCGATCCGGTGAATCGGATGCCCCTTGACGCTCGCGGAATTTGGATCGGAAAATGAAAACCGAGCCATCGACGGGCGCCAACCCTCCGGCTCGGTTTCATCACTTGAGGTTTCCAGATTATGCGCTCCCGACGCACCGATCAAGGGCCGACCTCACCTCATGGGAGGTGAGCCATGGTCTCCGAAAACACCGAGAAGGAAATCGCCCGCCGGATTGCCGCGGCTCGGCCGGTGATGCTGACCGACATGCGCGCCGTGCTGCGGGCGCGCGGCGGCCGGGCCAGCGTCGAACAGCTTGATGTGCTGGCCCGCGTCTTGGCCGCCGACCATCTCCACCGGCGGCAGGCCGTCACCGCCTTGGCCGGTGCCGTCGTCGGCTGGCTGGCGGAGTGCTGCGTCTCCGCCGACACATCCGCCCCGTGGTGGGCCGACCGGTGGCCCGCCCTGCTGGCCGCCGCCGAGGCGGCCGGGCAGGACGGCGCCGAGCCGCTGCCGTCGCCGACCATCGAGCAGTGCCGGACGAGGCTCGACATCACCGGGGAGGAGGTGGTGGAGTTGCGCCTGCGCAAGCTCATCCCCGAGGCGTTGGAGAAGCGGCGCGCCCGCGCCGCCGAGGGTGCCCAGACCGGCAAGCCGGGCAGGCCCAAGGGCGAACAGCCGTGGGTCGCCTTGGGTATCCCAAAGCCGACCTATTTCCGCCGCCTGGCACGGCAGAAGGCCGAGAAGGAGCAGGCGCTCGCGGCGGGGATTGCGACCGTCTCGCAGAATGAGACAAAATCCGTCTCTACGGCCCAAACCGGAACCGAGGCTCCGCCTCCGTCCGTTCCTCCTATATCTACTTTATTTAGTAGAGACGAATTTCGTCTCACTCCCGGCCCCCTCCCCGAAGACAGGGTGATGTGGGACGAGCAGGCCGTGCTGCACCGGATTCACGACACGGCGGAATCCCGCCGACTGGCTCATCTGGCGCGGCAGTCCGGCTTGTCCAGGGCCGCCCCCGCCGACATTGACCCGGACGACCCGGAAACGTGGTACGTCGTCGCCGAGGGCGCGTTGACCGGCGAGCTGGCGGAGACGTGGGCCGAGGCGCTGGAGGCCGCCGCCCGCGGCCAAAACCGCCGCAGCGGCATGGACTGGGCCAGTCAGGAAGCCTACGCGGAATTCTACCGCTACTGGTGGCAACAAGTGATCGTGGAGGGAAAACGTCCGCGCAATGTGCCAAAAGCGGCATGGGCCACCGTGCCGGAGGCGGTGCGCGCCGACCCCGGGTTTGCGGAACAGGCGTATCGCTACGGCTTCGACATGCGGGTGGACACGGCGGAAAAGACCAAGCGGGTTCACGACGCGCTGGCCGAGTACACGGCTCGGCGGCAGCGGCGTGAGGCTTACGACCGCGGCGAAATCCCGCCGACCGGCATCCCGGACACGGTGTGGAACTCCGTCCCGGAGGACTGGCGGGAAGAGGTGTTGCGCCTGATGGGACTGTACCACATCTGGGGACTCACGCCGGTCGACGGACTGAAGCGCGCCATCGGCCAGATCCTCCGCGAGGAGGCGTATCTGGACGCGAAGGAGGAACACGCCGAGGCCGTCTTTGCTGCGGTGCTGGCGGCCGATCCGTCCGCCGACCCCGACCTTACCGCGCAATCCGTCTGGCACCACGCCACACGCTACGACCGTCCTACGGTCGAGGAGGCCACGCGACTCGTCCTTGCCGACCTGGCTTCGCCGGACTGGCAGCCATGGCGCGGGCGCGACGACCTCGTTGCCCGCATCGCCGCCCTCATCCCGGCCATGAAGCCGCCGGTGCCCGAGGCCCTGCGCGACATCGCCGCGCAGGGTGCCGCCGACCTCTGGATCGCAGCACGGAATGACCAAGGCCGGGGCGGTGGCCGGTTCCGCTTCGCTGACTACGAGGCCGCTGTGGTCGCGGCTCAGGAGCAGGTCGACTGGTGCCGCCGCCGAAAGGAGCCGATCTGCATCATGGGCCGCACCTACACCCTGGGGCCTACCCATCCGACCGCATCCGCCGATGCCAAAGCAGCCGCCAGGGCCGCCGTGGCCGCTCCGGTCGCCGCCCTGCCGGTCGACGACAAGGAACGGCGGCAAATCGCCGCCGTGGCCGTCCAATTTCTGCTCGAAGACCCGGAACTCACGCCCATCGACGCCGTGGAGGATGCCGTGGTTTACCGCCGGGCGATGCAGTCGCGGCGGCGGTAGGACGAGCGCCACGGCACCGCCCCCAACGCGGCTTCGCCGCGCCGGTGCCCACTGCGCGGGTGTGGCAGGGGCTTGCGCCCGTGCGTTCCCCATGGTGCCGTCGCCTCCCCGCCGTCGAATAGTCAGGCATACCGGCTGTCTGACCATGGCAGTCAGTCAACCGGCCTGACTGACTATGAACTTGCCACCTCCCCCAAGCCCGTGTAGTCAGACGTACCGGCTGTCTGACTACAGTAGTCAGTCAACCGGCCTGACTGACTACGGGGGCGGTAATGCAAATCAGGGAACGCGGGCGGCAGGTGGTATTGCTGCGGGCTTGGTACGACCCAGAAAGCAAGCGGACGCGCCAAGTCACTGTCGCCGCCATGGATCGCGCCGCGCCGTCCATGGCGCAGTTGCACCGTGCCGACCTGACCGACGACGAGCGGGCGCAGGTGGCAGCCTGGCTCGCCGAGCGGCAGGCCGCTGCGTTGGGCGACCGCAGGCGACGCGCGCTCGCTGACCTGCCGCGTGTCCTGTGCGACGCGGCCGAGGAAATCGAGGGCACACACAATATCCGTCTCCCGGAGCCGCAGCGCGTCGCTATCCGCGCGGGCCTGGAGGCATTGCGGCGCGTCAGCAGCACGTACAGCCTGGGGCTGTTCGAGCGGCCGAAAAAAGGATAACCCCTCGCCGGGGGGCATCTCCGATGGATTGCGAGCAATCCACCGGAGAGCCGGAAGGGTGTCTGAGGGTGCGGCGTCAAGGGGCTTCCGCCCAGCTTCCGCGCCCTGCGGGCTTGTGCAGCCGGGTCCCCGCGAAGCCCCCTGACGACCCCAAGGCCGGTGGGGAAAGCCGCTCCCGATGGTCGCTACCTGACGACCGTCAGCACGGGCTTGTGAGCCGGGATGACGACGACGTGGAGTTCCGTCCCGACGAGCTCCGCGCCGACCTCAGACAGCCCCGGCCAGCGGGTCTCCACGGCCTCCTCGACGGCTTCCAGGGAAGCCCCGCCATCGACCAGACCGGCAGCGTAGTCCGCCATGGATTGTAGGACCTCATCGGGGACATCGACCCCGCCGGGCGCGGACCAGGAGACTGCGGCGACGTCGGTAATCAGCATGTTCATTTCAGCACCTATGGTTGCGTTGACCGTCAGCACCATGGCGCTGGCCGATGGGGCCGTCAAGCCTGATTTTCACCGTTATTTCCGATACTTAGACCAAGGAAAAGCCACCGTTTTCCTTCGGTAGGCGCAACCTGAAGGAGATACATGAATGTTGACAAGCAAAGCGCCCGTCGTCCTCCGCGGGGCTATGCAGCCGTGAATAGGGCCAATACGCCAGCGTATCGCCGGGGCGGCGCGGCGGGTTTGACATTACGGTAATACCGTCATACGATAATACCGTAATAGCCAAGGAGGCACAGCATGGCCCGCCGCACCACCCTGACCGTCGCCGACATCGCCCAAGCCGCCGCCAAGCTCCAGGCGGACGGGAAGAACCCGACCGTCGCGGCTGTCACCGCGATCACCGGCGGCTCGTTCACGACGGTCGGACGCCTGTTGAAAGAGTGGCGCGGCGAGGCCCCGGCCCAGCTTGCCGCCCGCGCCGTGCCGCCCGCCGGTCAGGACGGCAGCCTCCCGGCCCCGGTTGCCGCCGCCCTGGCTCACCTCGGGCAGGCCGTCGCCGCCGCCATCGGCGAAGCCCGCGCGGCCAATATCGTAACGTATGCCGATAATACCGTATCGCGCGACGGAACACGCGACATCTCGACCGCAATTTTTGCACTGATAGGCGAGTTGTACGGTCGTGGCGAGACGGAAATCGCCGGAAAATTACAGGCGCAGGTATCACGACTCGACGCCGTGGCCGACCGTGACGATAATACCGTAACGCGGCAGGAGCACGAGGACATGGTGCGCCAGCGGAACACGGCCATGACGGCTCTGATGCACGCGGCGCACTACATCCTCGACCCGGCCGTCCGGGCCGAGTGGGCCGAGCTCGGCGGGGAGGTGGTGACGACGGCGATCCTCTTGCACGACCAGGCAGAGCGGGAAGTGCAGTCCGACTCGCCGCCACCCGTCGCCGGAAGGGTCGACCGTAGCGATAATGCGGCAATTGATAATACCGTAACGAGCGACACCGTGACAGAGGAACGCGCCGTCGCCGTTCTGACCGGCGATGAAAGAGAGGCGGACATCGAGAGCAAAATCCGCGCAAAACTGCGAGAATTGAAGGGCGACACTAAGCGTTGGCCCGCTGAAAAGCGAATTGTTGACGCGCTCGAAGACAATCTGCCGATGTGGCGCATCGACAAGATCTCGCTGGCTCATTACGTCAAGCACGTCGTCCGCAAGGCCATCGCCGCCGAAAAAGCCGCCGAAACCCGGGCCCGGAATGCAGCCGCCAAGGCCGCCGCCAAAGCTCAGTCATAACTTCGTCTCTCCGCCTGCTTGGTCTGGACGTGCTGCACATAGCCGTCCAGGCCGATTCCCTCCGCCCACTCGCCCTTTTTGCCGCCGCGGCTTACGATATTATCGTATGCGCCCTCCGCCGCGGCTTGCTGGCCAGCGTCGAGTCCGCCGAAGCCCCCAGATTGGTTGACCCAGGAGTCCGGCCCGGCCTCGCGGCCACCGCTGCCGGTGGAGCCGGTCGACGCGCTCCCGCCGCCGCCGCTGTGCCCTCCGTCCGTGCTGGCCGTCATGGCCCCGGCCACTGCCGCCGCTCCGTCCGCAGAGCCGCCACCAGCAGGCTTGACGCCTGGCGCGCCGCCCCCGCCGGGCTTGGGCGGCTTGGGGCCGCCGCCGCCGTTGCCGCCACCACCCGATCCACCGCCACCACCACCACCGGCCCGGCCCGCGCCGCCGGTCGACGCGATCACGCCCCGCGACCCAGCCGCATGGGCGTCCGCGTCCAAGCCGTCGCCCGGCAGGCCGAGCAAGCGGGGCAGCTTGTCCGGGATGGACAGGATGCCGGAATACAATCTGAGCAGCAGGTGGTAGGAAAGCACGGACAGCACCAGGACGCCCGACAGGGTGCCCAGCACTCCACTGTAATGGCCTCCCTGCGCCCCGACCCACGCGGCTGAAAAGCCGGTGGCGAGCAGCGGATAGACTAGCGGAATCAGGGTGCGGACGCCCGCGTAGGCGCACAACGCGATGGGTGGCCGCAAGGCCCAGTTGAACGCGATGATGAGGCCGACCTTCTGTTGCTCGATCAGGTCTTGCCCCTCCATCCGCATCCACGTCAAGGCCCAGACGGGGACGAGGATGGCGAGTTCGAGCGTCGCCAGCGACCAGCCGACCGCCAAAGTGAGTCCAAGCATGAAGGGGGTGAACGGCAACCAGAATTGCAGCAGCCAGCCCCCGCCGAACGTGGCGTAAATCAAGGGGCGGACATAGGACATCGCTTGCTTGTACGTGTCGCACGCGCCGGTTAGCTGCCCGGCCTCGTTGCACGCGACCCACGACAGCCCCAACGATGCCAGCGACGTAGCTTCGCCCGCCGCCGACAGCTTGGCCCCCAGCCCCTGCAAGTCGCCGACCGGATCGGACGCGGACGCCGCCGACCAGTCTACGACGGCCGCCGACAGCCGGTGGTCGAGCGGCAGCAGGAGCCGGTTGATATACCCGTCGTCATTGTCCGCAGCCGACGCCAGGTCTTCCGCTGTCAACGTGCCCGCACCGCGCTCCGTCGTCAACTCGTCCGTCAACTTGGACAGGGCTGTGTTGTACGCCCTCACCGTGTCCTGAGACAGTCCGCCGGTGACTTGCCATATCGACCCCTGGCCTTTCGGTGCCGACCACGCCGGGGCCTGGCTCGCGATCTGAGCGGTTTGCGCCGACGCCTGCGCCAGGGCGCGGTCGAACGCGAACGCCTGCATCCAGCCGCCGCTTGCCGCCGCCGTCGTCAGCTTGGAGCGGGCGGCGGAATTTTGGTTCGCCGCCAGTGTCGCCGCCGCTGCCGTCATGGTCTGGTCATAGCTCTGACCGGCCGTCGTCAACGTCGGCAAGATGGACGACGGAAACGCCTGGCTGCCGTTACTAGCGGTCTGCCAGTCCGCGACCTGTTGCGCCACGCCGCTCCCCTGGACCGCTTGGACGACGGCCGTCACCGCAGCAATCCGGGCCGTGGAAAACGCGGCGACGGGCGCGGGCGCGCCCGACGACGGGACCGGCAGCGACAGGCCGCCGCACGCAGGCCCCCACGACCAGACTTGAGCGCCAGATCCGTCCCCGGCTGCCGATGCGACGAACGTCCCGCCCGCCGCCGGGGCGGACGCGGCCGACGTTACGCCGGATTGCGTCGCCGTGTCCGAGACGACGGCCGCGCAGATGCCCGCCCGCAATGCTTCCTCGGCGACCTGTGCCCCGCCGACAGACGGCGGTATCCCTGGCGCGTTCGCCGCCGCCGGTGTCCCACCCAGCATCGACGACAGGTAGCCGCTCCACATGTCGTTGCTGACTTTGTTGACCTGCGTCGCCGTCACGTACAGCAGGGCATGGCCGCCGGTGTAACCATTGCTGAGCGGCGCGACCATCGCCAGACCGACGACCCACCGGATTGGCGCCCATATCTGATGGACGCGCGCCCCCATCACCTTGCCCTCGTGCGCAGTTGCGACTACCGAGTTGATTACGTTCCACGTCAGCAATGCGGTTGCCGTCCACCCCATCGTGCTCGCCAGAATCCCGAGTATCGTCCCCAGGCCGGTCGATGCGAAACCCGAGCCGGACAGGGGCAGGATGCCGTTGACGATGGTAGACGCGTAATCCGTCGCCGCCTGCCCGGAGGCCGTCGCCTGCGCCCACGCCGACCCCGGCAAGGCCGCCAGGCTGGCGATGGCGACCACGATCCACGACGCCATGGCGTGCCCGTCGCCGCCCGACGACGGGGGCACCCACTCACCGGGCGACCGCAGCCACTCGCCGATCCGCGCCAGCCGCCGCGTCCTGACCTGAAAATGGTAAAAGGCCGCCTGTCCGGCCAGCGCCAGCAGCGCGACCACGACATACAGACTCGACGGCAACCGGGTGAGCGCGCACAGCATGACCCACGCCGCCGACGCCAGGACGAAAAAGGCCCACCGCCGCCACAGGGCGCGCAGCAGCGGCCCCGCGTCGCCGACGCCATGCCGGTCAGCGGCCAAGGCGAACCGCTCACCCGCGTCGCCGACGCCATCAAGCCAACCGTCCGCGCGGGGCAGGCGCGCCATGTCCGCGACGGCGCGCCACCCGTAGGCCGCGACCACCGCCGCAGGCCGGAACGACGCCTTGACGACGGCCGCCGCCGCGTCTGCCGCCACGCCGAGGGCGATGGCGTGCCCGGCCGTCCGCAACGTCTTATTCATCGCGCCGGAACTCCCCACCGGCCGGGGCGAATAGGGCCATGGTGACCACCACGACACCACAGGCGACCGTGATGGCCTCAGCGAACGGGTATCCGGCAACGCCGGGCACGCGCAGCATGGTCGAGCAGACGACCCACGCGACCGCCGCGCCGATGCCCCCCATGAACAGCCTGGCTATTATCACCGGCACGATTTTCCGCAGCATTCTCAGCCCCCGTAAATACCGGCCGCGGCGACCACGACCCATGCCATACCGACGCACGACGCCACGTCGTACCCGGCCCTGATACCCGCGACGGCCGCCGCGATGGCCGCCACCGCCACGGTGGCGACTGCGACCGCCTGCCGTCGTCTCCGCGTCACGGCGCAGCCTCGCCGCCGTCCGGCGACGGCTCGACCTCAGGCGCGGGATCCTCCTCCGCCTCCGGTTCGGGCGGGCGGCGGGCGAGCAGATGCTCACGGAGCAGTGCGCGCCTGGTGTCCTCGTCCGCGTCCATCACCGGCGGCAGCCGGGGCAGCGGCTCCCGCGCCCGCTCATCGGTGATGTAGTAGCCGGACTCGGAGCCTGGCGCCGCTTCATGCCCGGATGGCGCGTCCAGGTCGCCGCGCACGGCCGCATCGGCGACGACACGCTGATCGTGTGCCGTCGTGCAGACCCGCACCAGGGCGGCCGTCAGGCCGAGCGCGGCCATGCCCTCCGGACTCGCGGCGAGCTCGCTCACGTCCGCGACGGTCTCGCCGCGCGTCCGGCCGCGCTGATACGCCAGCAGCAAGGCCGCGCGCCAGTCGTCATGTCTCCTACCCATTTTCCACCTCCGCCGTGACGGGCTCGCGGTGGCCGCAATGCGGACAAACGAGCGTTTGCGCCACGGACACGACGATACCGGCGCGGTACGTCTCGCGCTGGACGACGAGCCGGTCACCGCCGCAGATCGGGCAGGCATCGGACGCGAAATCGCCGTCGTCCATGTCACGCCTCCCCGTTGGGCCACTCGCCGTGGCGGCAATCCGGATATCGGTCGCACCCCAGGAGGCGCGCCCTGCGGCCGTCCGGGGTGGTGACATCGCGGGTGAGCAACGCCCCCTTGCCGCAGGCCGGGCACGTCTGTCCGTGACCGGGCAGCGGCTCAATCGTCGCCGGGGGCCAGCGTCGATAGCCGCACGCCGGACAGTGCAGGTACTCCCTGCCGCCCTCGCGGTGACCGGCCGGAACGGTCGCCGAGGCCAGCGGCCCGGCGCCGCAGGCAGGACACGAGATCAGCGCGCCCATGTCACACCTCCCCGCTGGATCCGGTCGCCGCCGTGCCGGTGGGCAACACGTCCGCCTGTTCGTCCGGGGCGAAGGGCGTGTCAGCCAGGGCCGCCCTGTCGGTCGGGCGCGTGACATGCGGCAGCACCAACCGCCGCAGGGCGTCGAGGTGCTGGGGGTGGTGTTCGACCGCGAGCAGCAAGGCCGCGCCGAGGCAGATTTTCCGCTGCGCCGACAACTTGCGGTCTGTCACGACGAGTTCGCGGCGGAGCCTGGCTTCGACGGCACGCGCCTTGCGCACACGCTGTTGAGCCGCCTCAAGACGCTGCTGCAACATAGTATTGTCAACATAATCATCGGACATGTCACGCCTCGCTGAAGTAGACATATCCAATGTGTGCCGACTGCGACGCAAAAAACAAGGGTGTCTCTTGACAAAGCCCGAAGGCACGGCAAGATTGATTGCAGGCACTAGATTTTGAGACGGCTTGGCAGTCTCGCATATAAGTCGGTTCCCGACTTTGCTCGTTTCAGCAGTGTCATCAATTACAGCACGGCGTTGTCAACATTACTTGCAGACAGGAGACCAGACATGCAGTGGACGGAATATCAGAACGCGGCCTCGCACACGGGCATCCACATCGGCCTCGGTGTCGGCCCCTACGCCGCCGAGGTGGTCGAACAGCGTGACGACTGGACGTGGAGCCTCCGCGAGATCGGCGCCGCCGGTGCGGGCATCGTCGCCGAGGGGCGCGCCGTCACCAGCGGTGCCGCCCGTGTCGCCGCCGAAGGTATGGCCGTCGCCCTGCACGGGCGCGCTGCCATGGTCGAACGCGCCCGCAGCGTGGAGGTGTGACATGGCCGCCGTCCGCGTCCAGCACGTCAAGTTGGACGTGGTGCAGCGCAGCCGCGGCAACAACGCGGTCAAAATCGCGGCGTACTCCGCCGCCGCTCGATACCAAGACGGCGATCAAGTTTTCGACTTCCGCCGCAAGGCGTCCGAGCACGCCGGGCACGCCATGTTGCTGCCGGTCGACGCGCCGGAATGGGCGGCAGACCCCGAGCAGTTATGGAGCCAGGCGGAGGCGGCGGAGCGGCGCCGGGACGCCCAGACCGCGAGGATTTGCGAAATCGAAATCCCGCGCGCCGTGCCCGCCGACAAGCGGCTCGACCTGCTGCGCTATGTCGCCGAACCATTCCGCGCCGAGGGCATGGTGGTCCAGGCGGACGTTCACAACCCTCTCGCCAGCGACGGACTCGAGCAGCCGCACGGCCATCTCGTCATGACCATGCGCCGGTTCGACGGCGACGGATTCGCCGACAAGAAGGCCCTGGAGTGGAACAGGATGTTCATGGCGGACAGGGGCCGCGACATCCACCGGCTGATCAGCGACCGCACCAACGAATGGATGCGTCAGCATGGCATTGACTACGAGGTGACGCACCTCAGCCATGCCGCGCAGGGCCTCGACGAGCGGCCCGAGCGCGACGTGTCCCGCAAGGCTTGGGACACATGGAAGGCCGACCCCGACCACCCCGCCGCCGAGACGGTGCGCGCCACGTTGGATGAGCGGCAGACCCGCCGCCAACTCCGCCGCGCCCGCCACGTCGCCGCCCAAGCCAACGCCGAGGGCCGTGCACTCGCCGCCGAGTGGGACCGGCGGCAGCCTGGACTCCGAGGCCCGCGTCGCCGCCGTCCCGGCCAGCCGGTGGCATGGCTGGACGACTGGACGCCCCCGCCGGACGCGCCTCACGTCCGCGCCGTCGAACCCAGCCCGCGCGAGACCCTGTTGCGCCTCGACGGCGGCAACGCGATCGTCGACCGTGGCGACAGGCTCGTGCTCAAAGGCCGCGTCAGCGACCAGTCGCTTGCCGCGTTGGCCGACCAGGCGGCGCGCCACGGCTGGCAACAGGTGGAGGTGACGGGCGACCCGGCCTTCCGGGACCGGCTGGCCGCCGCCCTGAAGGTCAGGGGCATCGACGCCACGAACTGCCCGCCGTCCCGCGCCGCGCTCAGGGCGGCGGAGCGGCAGCTCGCCGCCGACCGGCCCGCACCCCCGCCGCCGGTCCCACGGGCCGCGCCCGCCCAGCCGGTGGCACCCGCTCCCCGCCCCCGGGCGGCACAGCAGGATCTGGCGCCGTCGCCGGGCTACGCACCGGCCCCGGCCGCTTACCGGCCACCGTGGGCGACCGGGCCGAAGCTAGGCGACGGCAGAAACGGCAGAAAATAAGGGGTATCAAAGGCCATCCCGACCCGCTGGCGGGGCTGTAGACCCCCTTCAGGCGCGACAGATTATTGCGCGGGCGTCGATTTCGGGCCATGGACGACCACGACGCGCGCCCGGCCGTCCGGCCCGAGCTCGACGCGGACGTACTCCGCGGCGCACAGGTGCGGACGGCATGCCGTCGTGTAGCGCACCCCGCCGTCGCCCTGCATGACCGGCGTCTGGACCCAGGTGCGCGTCGCCTCTTCGACCGTCGCCTTGTCGGCGGGTGCCAGGGCAGCGATGGCCGCGCGGACGGCGGGCATGGACATCACGTCCGTCCACGTCGCCGGTGGCGTGGCTGGGCGGTCAGCCGCGCACAAAGAGGCCGGTACGGTCAATAACAAGGTTGACAGAGCGACCTTCTTCCTCAGACGAGACATCGAAGCCAACTTCAGATGCGTCATTTATTCGGCGCATCCGGATCGTCAATCGCAGCCAACCTATCAAGGATATCGGAGGCGCGGATAAAGGCGTCGCTAGCCTTCTGAAAATCCCCAGCCACCCCAGCTTCCACAAACCAACCGAAGACGCCAGACTCTCTGGCTGTGGTATCTGCCACCAAGACGCCTTCTGTTCCGGCTATGGCTCGCTGGATTTGGTCAATTACAGCATCTCGCGTCAGGACCTGCACCTTAACGCTTCTTACCTCACCAGATGGAGTCGCAATTCCGAGTTCATTCAATTTACCCCGTGCGGCGTGAAAATCAGCGTGAAGCACCTTATTGCGAAGCTGGCGACACAAACGGAGCGTTTCCTTGTCTTCAGCGGAAAGAACGCCGGAAAAATGCTCCGCCAATCCATCTTCAATATTCTGTAAGTTCTGTTCGAGAGCTTGCTCTCGGAGACCCGGAACTTTTCCTGCGACCAACCGTAACTTCAACTCTGCTACCGCACCCTCGGCGGCAGCAGACTTGAAAGCACTTAGGTACAGTTGCATTGTAGGCGACTGCATATTTCCTCCAACATCGAGTCTATCTCACGCTGCCTCACCAATGGCCCTTGAGGCACTCCGTCTCTTCTTGCCCTCGCCGGGGTGGTCAGCGTGGTCGCCGATCATGGGCAGGTACTTGGCCGGGAGTTTCGCCAGAGGCGTGGGCGGCGGCATGGGAAGGCGGACGGGCGGGAGCAGGTTCGGCTCGCCCTTGGCCGGGCAGCTCAATAGTTGGTGACGAATGGCGCGCGCCATCACCTCGGCCAGGAGAGACGGCACCGCGTTGCCCAACATCCGTTGAATCTCGGTTCGGCCGCAGTCGAACGACACCCCATCAGGGAAGGTCTGAATGCGGCACATCTCCTGGGGCGTGAGCTTCCGGTTGTTCCAGTGGAAGGGGCCGATGGCCGACCCTGGCTGCGCCTGCACCGTCCACGAAGGCAGCCCCTTCGAGAGCTTGAGAAGGAAGCTCCAGTACCGCGTGCGCCAGCCGAACAGGCGCGCGCCGCCGCCGCGGTTGGTGTGCCAGAGGTAGTTCTGGCCTTCTGGGATGGTGGGGAGGAGGTCGCCCCATTTGCCGCCGACGATCAGTCCCGAAAGGTCGTCCGGCTCGGGGAGGTCGCCGATCGCATCCCATGCCGTGCGGTAAGCCTCGCGGCGGCGGCTGAGCGGATTATCCTCGCCTTCGACTGCGCCATGCGTCGGCTCGGGAAATCGGAACGGGCGGCCGTCACGCGAGCCGACCAGGAAGACGCGCTCGCGGATTTGGGGCACGCCGTAGTCAGCGGCGTTGAGGACCTGCCATGTCACCGAGTAGCTGGCGCCCGTCTCCCGGTTGATCTCCTCGATCCCCTCAAGGATATGGCGCAGCCCCTCATCCTTATCCTTGTAAGCCAGTCCGTAGACGTTCTCGAGCAGGAAAGCGCGTGGCCGCGTATCCCGCAGAACCCGCAGGTAAGCGGTCAAGGTGTTCGCGCGCGGGTCGTCAAGGCGCAGAGTGTCGCCGTTCACCCAATAACTTGATTTTGAGAACGGCTGGCAAGGCGGGCCGCCGATAAGTACGTCAGCTTGACCCGGCTTCAGTCCTGCTGCTTTGAGGATTTCTGCCGACGAAATAGCGTTGATGTCGCCTTCCAGAACGGGCCAATCCCTGTTCAGGCGGATGGTACGGCACGCCGTGGAATCCATTTCGACGGCGGCGGCCGTCTCGAACCCGGCCGCTTCGAAGCCGAAATCCAGACCCCCGACCCCTGTATACAGACTTATAGCTTTGAGCATACGGAGACTCTCGTTGCGGCCTATGTCAAGCGATGATACTAGATGTTGTGGGTTCCTACAATATCCGGCCTTGTATTGTCAATACAAAAAATGATTGTCGTGAAGCTCCGGGAAGCGATGGAGGCGTACCGCGAGCGCACCGGCGAGCGTATGACCTACGTCATGCTCGCCGAGCGCACAGGGATCGCGCGTGCGACGCTCGAGTCCATTGCCAGCAGGCCGAACTACAACACGCGCCTGAGCACGGTGGAGAAGCTGTGCCGTGCGTTGCACTGCCAGCCCGGCGACTTGCTGGGGCTCGCTGAGGAGGGGGGAGATGGCGATCAGCAAGGAGGCCGCTGAAGCGGTATTGCTTGAGGAAGCGGCGAAGGCGTCCGGTACCGAATTCGATGCTGGGTGGGTTGCCCAGGTCGAAAGGCTGTCCCGCGCCTGCGAGGACGCCCCGAAGACCCACATCGCCTACCTCGGCACCGCCATGCTGGCGAAGGCCGTCGACCTCGGCGTTGACGTGCTGGCCCTGAAGGCGAAAAGCCCAATCCCTGGTGAGCCCCCCCCACCCGGAGCCTTCTCGGCGCGCACGCTCTGCCACGGGGTGCTCGTGCCCCACGCGACCGAACTCGGAATCAATCTCGGGGTGACTGGCCGAGAGCCGCTGAACAACCAGCCCTATTTCCGGATGATTCGCATCGACGATGGTACGCCGGTGCATGGCAATTCGCGCGTGGCCTTCGCTATTCTCCGCGAAATCCTCGACCAACTTGCGCAGGTACAGACGGAAGCCGAGGCGCGCGCCGCCCTGCGCGCCTTCATCCGGGTTCGGCGCCAGGCGCAGCCCGACTACGCAGCCATGATCGAGGGCGCCGCTGTCCCCGTGGGCGTGCTGGTGGGCATGGTCGCCACCTTCGTGTCCAGCGACTCAGAGGGCGGCAAGCGCGCCCAGGCCGTCGCCGCCGGTCTGCTCGACGTGTTCGCGGGCAAGGAACGTGTCGATGCGGGCCGCATCAATGACCCGTCCCGCCACTACCCCGGCGATGTGGTCATCTACACCACCGATGGCGAGGGCGTGATCGAGAAGGCGTTCGAGGTGCGGGATAAGCCTGTCGCCTATTCGGACATTCTCATATTCGGGCAGAAGGCTCTCGAGTCCGACGTGCGGGAGGCCGCCGTCGTCGCCGTATCGCTCCTCCAGCCTGAAATTGACCTGACCCGCGTCGAGGCATGGGCGAAAGAGCGGCTGATGGGGTTGACCGTGTTCGTCGGCTGGGAGGCTTTCATTCGGCAGGCCCTGTTTTGGAGTGCCATTCCCGAGCCGCTGGCGGCGGCGGCGGCAATGGAGTGCATCCATGTCCGCTTAGTCGAGGCCGAGGTATCTGAAGAGGGGGTTGGCCGGTGGGCAGGGTTGGTGGGCAGCCTTCGATCCAATCGATAGGGTGCCGCTTTCAAACCGTGGGGAATACTTTATGTTGCCTTTATCCGACGCGACCAAGCTAACCGCCGGGCTGGCTAAGGACATCGGCGCTTCGCCGTTTCGCCTAGCTCCCGAGAAAGCCGCTGAGCTGTATTCAGATGTGTTCGGGGGCGCGCCCCCAGAGATGGTGTTGGGCGACGAACTAGTCGAAGAGTACACAAACTTTGCCGCCTATCCGAACGACAATAAAATCGAGGTTCACTCTGCGGCATTGCTGAGCGTTTGGGCTGTTAGCCGCGCGGCACTGCTCGTAGGGGCAAGTGCAATGGCTGCCGTGCGTCAAAATGAAGGCGCGCTCAGCGGTGATCCAGGTTCCGATGTAGACCAAGCTCGTGAACTTGTTAAGGCTGCGGAAGCACTTATACGGGACAAGTACGCTGAGTGGCCAACTGGTCTACCTGTACCGAATGCAGCGGCACAAGAAGACACGTTTGACTGGTATGTGAATAACCTATTTCTTGCCGCTTCTGGATGGATTTTGCTTCACGAGATAGCGCATATCAAATTGGGGCACGTGAAATGCCCGGTGCCAGAAGGCACCCAGCGCCAAGAGCGCGAGGCAGATGCTTGGGCAACTCGGTGGGTGCTGGATGGCGATGTAACCGGCCTCGTGAAAGAATTCCGAGTTCTGGCCGTGACCGTTGGTCTAGTGTGGGTCGCAATCCTCGATGGTGTCAGGCGTGGATCCAAGTCGCATCCCCATGCTTGGGAGCGGTTGGGGGAGATTAGCCATGAACTCGAAACGCATGAATTGAGTCCTGCTCTCGAGCTGACAACATACGTTATGAAGGTGCTGTTCCTCGAAGACCAGCAAGGGGCGGAGTTCGACAACCCGAGTGCTGCATTCTTCGGGATATTGATTGAGGTATCGCGCCTTCCTCGGTAGGATGTTTGGTTCGCAGAGCGGGTAATTGCATTACTTGAGGAGCGTTGCGCGTAGAGGTTTGTCAAATTGCCAGAGCTGCCATCTCGACCACCGGCAGCCGGTGGCACCATACTCTCGGTGGCTGCGCGCCCCCGCAACCAAGTCAGCCCGCATCTTAACAAGATCGCGGGCTTTTGTCCGTCCGCCATCAAGACAAGACCAACACAACCCCCCGCAAAGCCGGCTAGCCGACACACGCCATCAGCGTCGGGGTTTTGGCTTATACGGGGGAGCGGGCACACGACCGTTGCCGCCATCACCCGCGAACTCAACCGGCTCCGTGTCCCAACCGCCATAGAGGGGCGGTGGCATCGGGCAACGGTGAGGAAGGTGCTCGATCGGATTTAAGCTGCGTTGGCGTCACAAAATAAAAAAGGCACGGCTGGTACCGTGCCCTTTCCATTCTACCCTATATCCATCTTCACAGTGCCGGCGGGACTTCCGGATACCGTTCGCCCGTCAATACCTCTGATACCATCGAGCCTTGATGGTGACTCATCAAGGCTGCCCTCAGACGCCGGGCCGCCGTCGCGGCCCGATACCGGCGATGTGTCAGTATCAGGGCTCGCCGGTATCAGACTGGCCTTGCTTTCGCCAATCCCCTCTTTCGCATGCCATTCTGCATGTTTTATCACCAGAAGCATATCTGGCGCAACTTTTGCGGCCTTGTGCGCGGCTTCGCGCAACAGCTTGCAGGCCTTTCACTTCACTTAAAAAGTGTGAACATCATTTCTTATGCTGATCTTGACCCGTAGCTCGAGTCCGATCAAAGCGTGCGGGCTACGCGTCCGATGGCGGCGCCGGCTTCGGGGGTCATGGCGCGCAGTCGGCGGACGCGCTCGGCGGTCGGGGGGTGGCTGGCGAATAGGTCGGAAATCCATCCTTGCAACGGGTTCATGATGAACACATGGGTCGTCGCTGGATTGGCCTCGGCAGTTGGGTTGGCGAGGTGGCGGACGCCCTGGTGGATTTTCAGCAGAGCATCGGCCAATCGGTTCGGTTGGCCGCTAATGGTGGCTCCGATGCGGTCGGCCTCGTATTCTCGGCTGCGGCTGATGGCCATTTGGATGATTCCGGCGGCGAATGGGGCCACGAGCATGATCAAAAGGCCCTCAAGGAAGCTCGGGCCGTTCTGGTCGTGGGGATCACGGGACGATATCCCGATATTGGCAAGGGCCGCCACCGCACCGGCCAACGTGGCCGTTACCGTCATGGTTAGAGTGTCATAATTGCGGATATGGGCCAGCTCATGGCCGATCACGCCAGCGACTTCCTCGCGGGTCAACATTCGCAACAGTCCGGTGTGGACTGCGAGGGCGGCATTATCGGGGTTGCGGCCTGTGGCGAAGGCGTTGGGCTGGTCATTGTCGATCACATAGAGCCGGGGCAGGGGCAGTTCAGCCCCCCGCGCCAGTTCAGCGACCAAAGCATAGAGTTCAGGATGACTCGCCCGCGTGATCTCCCGTGCCCCGTAGGTTCGCAATAACAGGCTATCCGAATACCAATAGGCGAAGGCATTGGTTGCCAGGGCGATCACCAAGGCGATGATCATCCCGGTTTCGTTGCCAATCAGAAAGCCCACCCCAACGAACAACGCCGTCAGGGCAGCCAGTAGGGCGCCGGTTCTGAGAAGATTCATCATCGGTCGGCAGCAGTGTAAAGGGCAGGGGAGCGATTAACAGGGATTAACGGGTTTCGGGATAGTCTGTCGCAAGAGAAACATCGCGCCATTGTTCCAGTTCGGCGGAGAAGGCTTTCAGTTTGGCGGAAACTTGGTCATAGGCCGGGCGACCTAACACCAGATGCAGCGGCGGTGTTGGCGCGTCCACTGCCGCTACAATGGCCTCTGCCGCGCGCACCGGGTCGCCGGGCTGGGTTCCGCTATAGCCCCGAGTGGCCGCTCGTCTGGCTCCGGCGGTTGTGGCGTAGTCGTCGATGGCAACGGCAGGGGTCCGTAGCGAACGCCCGGCCCAATCGGTTCGGAAAGGGCCCGGCTCGACAATCGTGACGCGAATTCCCAGGGGCGCGCACTCCTTGGCCAGGGCTTCGGACAGCCCTTCCACCGCGAACTTGGTTGCGTTGTAATAACCGATCCCCGGAAATCCGATGATGCCGCCCATGGACGAGATATTGACGACATGCCCTCGGCGTCGGGCCCGCATGCCCGGCAATACGGCCTTGGTGACGGCGGCCAGACCGAACACGTTGGTTTCGAAGAGGGCCCGAATCTCGGCATCCTCCCCTTCTTCGAGGGCGGCGAGATAGCCATATCCGGCGTTGTTGACCACCACATCGATGGAACCGAAACGCGCCTCGGCCTGTCGAATCGTCTCGCCGATCATCTCGGGCACTGTCACGTCCAGCGCGGCAATCAGGACGTCGTCACGGGACGCAAATTCGGCCAAGCTGGAAGGGTCACGCGCCGTGGCGACCAAACGGTAGCCATGGCGAAGCACGGCGCGGGCCAAGTCGCGGCCTAAGCCCGTAGAACAGCCGGTGATAAGCCAAACCGATGAATCCGAGCCCATTAAGAGCCTCCAAAAAAAGGGAATACAGCAGCATAGGCCGTTTGTAGACTTGCCCACACACACCCGCAAAAGGCCGGTCGGCCCTTTGAGCCCATGACGATCTCGATATCCCACACCGTCACGAGGTCAGGGAGAACCACGAGGCTTTATTTTTGCCAGTCTTCCTTCAACAAGGCGAATAAAAGATGGTCTTTCCAGGCGCCATTAATCCGCAAATATCCCCGAGCCAAGCCCTCGCAGGTAAAACCAAGGCTTTGGAGCAAGCCGCGACTGGCTTGGTTGGTGGGGAGGCATGACGCCTCGATCCGATGCAAGTCCAAATGATCGAAAGCAAAATCCAAAGCCAACCTCACCGCCACCCTGGTATAGCCCCGTCGGGCGTAGGGTTGGCCGATCCAGTAGCCCAGGGTGGCCATTTGCGCGACGCCCCGTCGGACATTGCCAAGGGCCAAGCCGCCGACCAATCGATCACTGTCTTTCTCGCACGTTACGAAGGCGTATCCGAGATCATCGCGCCATTCACTGGCTTGCCGACGCAAACGACGGGTAAAGGTGCCGTGGGATAGGCCATCGGCGGGCCAAGCCGGTTCCCAAGGAGTCAGAAAGTCACGGCTTATGGCGCGTAATTCGGCCCAGGCGCTCCAGTCACGCACCGTCGGCGGGCGAATCGCAATGCGGTCCCCTTCCAGGCGAAGGGATGGAGACGCCAGCGCGCCCCCCCCTAAAAAGCGCATCATCGCGGCGGGCTTCCGGCCCACGCCACGTCACCAGCGCACCGCCTTCGTCCGCCAGTCGTGGAACGGTCACGCCAAGCGTGCAGCGATCCGGTCATAGGACTCCAGGTCGTCAAGCGGTCCCAAGGCCGTGACCGTCGGTGGGCTTTGGCACAGCCGCCCTGCCACTTGCCGGACCATATCCAGGTCAACGGCGTTGATCCTACTGACAACCTCCTCGGTTGGAACCGGGCGCCCATAAGCAAGCAATTGCTGACCCAGATGCTCGCACCGTGACATGGTGCTTTCCAGCGCCATTAAGGTTCCGGCCTTAAGCTGGGCGCGAGCGCGCATGACTTCTTCCTGCGTCACGTCTTGGGCAACTCGCTTGATCTCCTGACACAAAATCGGCACCAGCTCCCGAGCCTGACTGGGGCCGGTGCCCGCGTAGACTCCGAACAGTCCCCCGTCGCGATAGGTGCCGGCAAAGCTGTAAATGCTGTAGACCAAGCCGCGCTTTTCGCGAACCTCTTGGAACAGGCGGGACGACATGCCGCCGCCTAACAGGGTTGACAGCACCGAATGGGCATAATAATCGGGATTGTGAACGCTGATGCCGTTAAATCCGATAATCAGGTGAAGCTGTTCAAGCTCGCGCGCTTCGCGAAAGTCTCCGCCTTGATATTGGGCCGATTCCAGAAGTGTTTCCGCTTGAGATGGAAGATTACGGAAGGCCTGTTCACTTAAGGCGACCAGTTGATCATGGTCGATTCGTCCCGCAGCGGACACCACGATGCTGGGAGCGCCGTAGTGACGGCCGAGATATTCCACCAGAGCAGGCCGTTCCAGTGAACCGACAGTGGCCGCCGAACCCAGGACCGGGCGGCCCAGGGCTTGCCCAGGATAGGCCGTCGATTGAAAGTGATCGAAGACAATATCGTCAGGGGTGTCGATGGCTTGTCCGATTTCCTGAAGCACCACCGCCCGTTCTCGGACCAACTCATCCTCGTCCAGTATCGAATACTGGAGCATGTCGGCGATGATATCGAGCGCCAACGGCGCGTCTTCGGCCAGCACTTTGGCGTAATAGGCGGTGTGTTCCCGTGTGGTGTAGGCGTTCAGATGACCGCCGACGGATTCGATCTGTTCCGAGATGGCAAAGGCACTCCGGCGTTCGGTGCCTTTAAACATCATATGTTCGCAAAGGTGAGCGACGCCGTTAACCTCGGCCCGCTCGTTTCGGGTGCCGACGCCGACCCAACAGCCCAGCGAGACCGTTTCGACGCCGTCCATGCTGTCCGAGGCAATGCGGAGTCCGTTGGCGAGGGTGGTGACCTTGACGCTACTCACGCGTTTCCCCGAGGTTGAGCCTCGCCGAGACGGGCGTGGCGTAAAATGAAGGCCTGGACAGTGCCAAGATCGTTGGGAAGAACGGTCAGCCGCTCTGGTCGTGTGGCCAGATCGGCCAGCCGCTCGGGCAGGGCCGGATGAACCCCAGTTGCGGCAGTAACCGCATCCGGGAATTTGGCCGGATGGGCGCAGGCCAATGTCACCATCGGCACCGCATCCGGGACAACGCCTTCGCTGCGGGCCATTCGTGCCGCGTGCAGGCCGACAGCCGTGTGAGGGTCGATCAACTGGCCGGTGCGTCGCCATGTTTCGGCGATGGCGGCTTGGGTCTGGTCGTTGTCGGCCCGGTACGCCGCAAAGAGCGCCCCCGCCGTTTCCAACTGATTCGGCGCAACGCTGTAACTGCCCGAAGCCCGGAACCGGCGCATAACGTCGGCTAGGGCAAGGCTGTCGCGCTGGTAGAGATCGAACAATAACCGCTCGAAGTTACTGGAGATTTGGATGTCCATGCTGGGACTAAGAGTAGGTGTCACCGGGGCCGTGGCCATGACTCCAGAGCGGAAAAACCGTGTCAGAATATCATTGCTGTTAGAACCGACCACCAGTCGCTCGATGGGAATGCCCATCGCACGCGCACCGTAAGCGGCGTAGATATTGCCGAAATTGCCGGTGGGAACGGTGAAGGCCACCGCCCGTTCGGGAGCGCCCAGGGTTACCGCCGCTCCGACATAATAAACGATTTGGGCCATGATTCGGGCCCAATTGATGGAGTTGACCGCCGAGACATGGAGGCGGTCGCGAAAATCGGGGTCGCCGAACATCGCCTTGACCAAGTCCTGGCAGTCGTCAAAGGTGCCCTGGATGGCGATGTTGTAGACGTTATCGGCAAGCACCGTGGTCATTTGCCGGCGCTGAATGGCCGATGTGCGATCCAGCGGATGCAGCATGAAAATGTCGAGATGGCTGCGATCCCGGCAGGCTTCAATCGCTGCTGATCCGGTGTCGCCGGACGTCGCGCCAACCACAGTGATCCGATGGTTGCGGCGGGCCAAAAGCAGATCAAACAATCGGCCCAAAAGCTGTAGCGCCACATCCTTAAATGCCAAAGTCGGCCCGTGGAATAGCTCCATCAACCAAAGCTGGTGATCAAGCTGGACCAGAGGCGTCACCGCCGCGTGATCGAAAGTGGCATAGGTATCGGCAACCAATCCGCGAAATTCATCGGGATCGATGGCATCCCCCAAGAATGGGAGCATGACGCGTGCCGCCAATTCGGGATAAGAAAGCCCAGCCAACCCGCGCACTTCGTCTGAAGTGAAGGTTGGCCAACTTTCAGGCACATATAAGCCGCCGTCGCGGGCCAGACCGGTAAGGAGGGTCTCTTCAAAGCCCAGGACCGGCGCGGCGCCCCGTGTACTGATGTATCGCACAGCCTTGCCGATGGTGGTGAATGCCGATGGTGAGGAATGCTCCAGGACACCTTATCGGTGCAGACGATGGCGGCGCAAGAGCGGCAGGCAAGCCTTTTAGCCTGATGTGATCGGGTTGGTCTCGACCTGTGGCAAAAGCGCCCAGATGTCCAGGGGGCTCATTGCATGAGCTTCGTTTTTCGGTTATGAAACCCCGCGCGGGAGGATGGCGATTCCGGTCGCCCAGGGCCGCTCGCAAGTCGTTGATTAGAATAATCGGAGACTTTATAAGAGATGATCGCCCGCATTTTTCAGCCGAGTCGCGCCACCACTCAATCCGCATTGGGTAAAACCCGCGAATGGATTCTTGAGTTCGAGCCTGCCACGCCGCGTCGGCCGGAGTCGTTGATGGGCTGGATCAGTTCGGCGGATACCCTCAATCAAATCCGCGTTCGGTTTCCGACGCGGGAAGAGGCTGTGGCCTATGCCGAACGTAACGGCCTCGCTTATAGCGTTGACGTGACGGCGGTTCGGCGTATCCGTCCCAAGAGCTACACGGATCGCTTTCGTCCCGGTCGTCCGAACTGAGCACGGACCTGGGGTTGGGGTTGGAATTTCTGATGAGGCAGCGCCCATTTTCGTGGGCTCTGCCTGTTGCCCGCGAAGGGCTCGCCCGCAGGGTCGGGTCAATGATCAGGCAGGGTGGTTCCGCTTAGGTCCGCTCCGGTGAAGATGGCGTTCGTGATCTTGGCGTCGCTCAGGACCGCGCCGCGCAGGTTGGCGCCGGTCAGATTGGCATCGGTCAGATTGGCACCGCGCAGATTGGCGCGGGTCAGCGATGCTTCGGTTAATCGGCAACCGCTGAGGTTGGCGCGCCATAGCCGCCCGGTGGCTCGCCCGTCCGGTCCTTTCACATCAACCCAAGCCAGACCGGCCCCATCCAGTTTGATCCGGGTGGCGTTGGAGCCGTGTAGATTGGCACCATCCAGCACTGCGTTGGTAAAGTCGGCATCGGACAGTTGGGCGCCGGAGATGTCGCACATGATCAGCAGGGAATCCCGCAACAGGGCGCCGGTCAGGTTGACTCCGACCAGATTGGCGCCACTGAGATTCGCGCCGCTGAGGTTGATCCGCGACAGGTCAAGGCCGCTGAGATCGGCCCGGCTACCCGAGGCGCCGCCGCTGCTGATCCAAAGAAAATGTTGATTCAGTTTATCCTGAACTTTTGCGGAAAAGCTGTCGACGGTGCGGGCAAGATTGGCGCCGGCGGTATCGGCTCCGGCCATATCCGCGCCTTCCAGATTGGCTCCGGCCAAATTGGCGCTGCGCAGATTGGCCCCGGCCAACACCGCATTGCTGAGGTTGGCATTCCGCAGTTGGGCGCCGGTCAGGTTGGCGCCGCTGAAATTGGCGCCCCGCAGGTCGGCATTGGTCATGTTGGCGTTTTTTAGGACGGCCCGCACCAGACTGACGCCGGCCATCAGAGCGCCTTGGCAGTCGGCGCCCATCATCGAACAATCGGTAAGGTCGGCCCCGGTCAAATTCGCGTCCACCAGCGTGACCTCGTCGAGGTCGGTGCCGGTCAGGTCGGATCGTAGAAAGTTGACGCCGCTACCGCCGCCCCCATTCATCAAGGCGCCTCCCCGCAGGTCGGCTTCGCGCATAATGGCCAATTTCAGCCGGGCGCCGCGCAAATGGGCACCGCGCAAATCCGCTCGGAACAGGTTGGCAGAGCTGAGGTCGGCCTTGGTCAAAATGGCTGCGAACAGGTCGGCCTGTTCCAGATTGGCTTGGCTGAGATCGGCTTCGCGGAGGTTGGCCCCGGATAGCTTGGCCGTCTTGAGATTGACCTTGGAGAGTTTAGCGCCTTCGAGATTGGCCATAGCCAGGATTGCCCGTGCGCCGCCGGTTTTTTTCTTCACCCATCGGTCGTGTTTTTGCAGGATTGCAGCCAGTTCTTGCGGTGTCATCCATTAGCCCTCCGGCCAAGGTCGGCCTCCGCCGTTCCCGGCGTGCGGGTTTTGACCCCTAGGCTGCGAGGCTAACATGCCGGTCCCGGCGGCGTAAAGCCGCTGAATTCTTCGCAACCCAGGGCAAAATCCTGGTGGGGGGCGGAAAGCCCACGGGCTATTCGAGTCTTAATCCGGCAAGGCACGCTCGGCTTCAAGCTGGAGCCGCGCTTCGTGGCGGCGTAAAAACAGCGTCGCGGCGGTGACGCCCACCACCAAAGCCGCCACCAAACCGATAACGCCGACGCCGCCAAAGAGCCGTTGGATCTGATCGCCCAGCAGATAGGTTCCAAAGCCAAAGACTGCGGCCCAGACAATCCCGCCGACCAAGTTGTAGATGAAAAAGCGTGGAAACGGCATCCGGTTGGTGCCGGCCAGGAACGCAGCCAGGATGCGCAACAGCGCCACAAACCGACCGAAAAACACTACTTTGCCGCCATGCAGCAAAAATAAATATTGTCCGAGCTTGAGGCGAGCGGGATGGAGTCCGATTGCGTGGCCGTAGCGCAAAACCAGTGGATAGCCGACATGGCGACCGACCCAGAACCCGATATTACCACCGATAACGGCTCCGGCGGACGCGGCCGCCACCACCAGGGCGATATCCATATTGTGGGTGGCAGCGGCGTAAAGAGCCGCCATGACCAGAATAGTTTCGCCAGGAAGCGGGATCCCCACACTCTCCAGCGCGATGATGCCCGCCACGCACCAATAGCCATAGGTCGCGAGCAACAGCGTCAACTCGTCGGAAAGAGGCGGCATGCGAAACCTATCCCAAAATACATGGACTCACAACGACGGACGAACCGTTGAGCAAGCACTGGTAACGAAACAGACACAAGATAGCAAGAGATGGTTATCTTTGGGCGGAGCGAGAGTTTCGGTGGTTGCCGTGCGGCGTTGCCCATGTCACAGTGGCATGGAACCGTTGATCTTGCCAAAAAAACCTCATTCTGCGCCGAGGCTCCAACCCCATGACACAGGCAATGGAATCGGAAGCGCCGGATACCTGTGAAGATCGTTATCGTCGGCTGATTGATACGGGAATCGCGCTGTCGACCATGCGCGATCATCGCCAGCTTCTGGAGAAAATTTTGTTGGAGGCCAAAGGATTCACCTTGGCCGACGGCGGTACGATCTATTTGACCACCGAAGACGGACGTGGGTTGCGGTTCGAAATTGTTCGTAACGACAGTTTGGGGATGGCGCTGGGGGGGTCCACCGGAGAGCCGATTCCATTTCCGCCAATCCCCCTGTTCGGAGCCGATGGACAGCCTAATCATCGCAACATCTCTACCAGCGCCGCCCTCCGGGGGGCAACCATCGCTATCGCCGATGCCTATGACGTGGAGATGTTCGACTTTTCGGGGACGCGGGCTTTTGATGCCAAAATGGGCTATCGCTCGAAGTCCTTCCTGACGGTACCGTTGAAAAACCATGGCGGTGAAGTGGTGGGGGTGATCCAACTGATCAATGCCCGCGACCCAACTGGCCAGGTTATTTCGTTCCAGGACGAGATCATTCCACTGATCGAGGCTCTGGCTAGTCAGGCGGCGGTGGCGCTGGATAACCAAATGTTGATCGAGGCCCAAAGAAAGCTGTTCGGGTCGTTGATCGAAATGATCGCCGGGGCAATCGACGCCAAATCCCCTTACACCGGCGGCCACTGTCGGCGGGTGCCTGAATTGACCATCATGTTGGCGCGGGCCGCCCACGAGGCGCAAGATGGGCCGTTTGCCGATTTCCATCTGACCGATGACCAGTGGTACGAATTGTCAGTGGCCAGTGGCCTGCATGATTGTGGCAAAGTCACCACCCCGGAATATGTGGTGGACAAGGCCACCAAGCTTGAAACCATTTACAACCGCCTGCACGAAGTGCGGACCCGCTTCGAGGTGGTCAAGCGGGATGTTGAGATCGAAACCCTAAAGGCCATGCTGGCCGGTGGCGATCCCGAAGCTCTGACCGTGGCGCGCGATGCCCGATTGCGTCAATTGGATGAAGACTTCGCCTTTGTTGCTGCCTGCAACATCGGTGGCGAGTTTATGGATTCGGCGCGGATCGAGCGGTTGCAACGGATTTCCACAATCACATGGTTGCGGACTCTGGATGATCGCTTGGGTCTATCCGAAGAGGAGGCCGGGCGCTTGCAAAGTCCTGCCCGGACTCTTCCCGCCGTGGAAACCCTGTTGGCCGACAAGCCGGAACACCGGATACCCCACCACAAACCGCCGTTGGCTCCCGATAACCCGTGGGGATTCACCATTAAGCAGCCCGAGTTAGAATTTAATCTTGGGGAGCTTTACAATCTTTCGGTGCGGGCCGGCACCCTAACTGCCGAGGAGCGTTACCATATCAGCGATCATATGGTGCGAACCATCATCATGCTCGAGTCGCTGCCTTTTCCCCGCACCCTCAAGCGGGTTCCAGAGTGGGCTGGGGGGCATCATGAAAAAATGGATGGAACTGGCTATCCCAAGGGGTTGACCCGCGATCAAATGAGTATTCCGGCTCGGTTATTGGCTATTTCGGATATATTTGAGGCCTTAACAGCGCGAGATCGTCCTTACAAGAAGCGAAAGACGGTCTCTGAAGCGATTCAAATCATGGGTAGTATGGTTAAAAATCACCATATTGATCATGAACTCTTTGCATTGTTTCTGACTTCAGGCGTTTATCGGGATTATGCCGAGAAGCATTTACTGCCTGATCAGATCGATGAGGTCGATCTGTCAGCCTATCTGGGGTGAGGGACGGCTGGATTGGCGCTGCCGCTCTGTCGGGCGTCGGGAGGGGACGGAAAATCCTCTTCGTTCTTTGAGCGAGCGGTTGCTAGTGCTACAGTTCGGGCGTCGTATTCCCGAGCCGCTCGCCTTCGGCGGAGCTGGCGATCAGCATGGCGGTTCCCCCACAATGCCTTCGATCCTCACTCTGATTTCTCCCCTTTGGTGCCGGCATCGGTTGGGCGGCGCGCTTTTGGTGGCGGGTTTGGCGATGGGAGGACTCGTGGGCTGTGCCGATGAGGATAAATCCAGCGCCGTCGGGACTGAGCCGCCGTCGCCAGTCGCCTTGCCAGCTCAGGCCGAGATGGGAACGCCAGGGGCCGCCGAAGAGTATCAGCGGATTGTTGCCGAGTTGCGGCGCGCCAGCGAGTGCGTCACAGCCATTGAGGCCAGCCCCGAATTTGCGCCCTTGCGGGCCAAGGCGCCAGATCGCAGCCAGAGTGATCCTTATCCGCGCGCTCTTCTGGACAAGAGCAAGGCAACCCCGGCTGAACAGAAGCTGTTAGCCGGTCTGATCGAGCGGATCGCGTCTTGTCAGCCTCGTTTCGGGGTGTTGATGGTGCCGATGCACCAGAGTTTGACCCGGATGATCGATCTCACCTGGCAACGGCAGGGAGAGCTGTATCGCCATCTTGAGGAAGGTACGATTTCCTGGGGCTTGTTTAATCAGGGAGTTCGCTCGAATGCCGACCGGCTGGCCGGGGCGGTGCAGGCCATCAGCGATACCCGACCGCCGATGACCGCCCAGATGCCTGCCGCTGGTCAAATGTCTCCTGGCCCAATGTCCAGCGGAGTGGGGGCGCCGATGGTCATTCGCCCTGGGGAAATGAGCGCGCAGGCGGCGCCGGCTTCGCCCTCCGGGCCTTTGGCGTCACCGCAGGTGATGGGAGATCCCTCCAAAAGTGAAGTGACCGCCATCCCGCTGCCGCCGCCGCTTCCGGTGCCTTCGGCACCATCACTGTCGGCGCTGCCTCCACCGCCGATGCCCTCTGCGCCTTCGGCGGCCCCGGTTCCGGCGCGTCAGGCTGGTGACCTCCAGGCTGGCGTGGGGGGGAGTGCCGGGGGGTGGCAGATTCATTTAGCGTCCTATCGCAGTGCCAAAGCGGCGGATCTGGGGTGGGAAGAGTTGCGGCATGCCGCACCGACGGCGCTGGACTCGCTTTCGCCCAGCAAGGCGACGGTGACCTTGAAGGGACGGGGCGAGTTCGTTCGACTGTTGGCCGGTCCCTTTGAGGATCGGGCCGCCGCCGAAAAGGTCTGCGCGCTGTTGAGCCAATCGCACCTGTACTGTTTGCCGTTGGCTCCGGGGCGTGGGGCGTTGTGAGGGTGAGGCTGCCGCCGGTTTTGGTCGTTGTCACCTCCGACGGCGTGGTGCGAGGGCCGGGCGGGGTCGTAAGAGGGGCTTTGGGGCGCAGTGGGGTTCGGGCCGATAAGTACGAAGGTGATGGCGCAACTCCCCTTGGTCTTTGGCCCATGCGTCGGCTGCTGTATCGCCCGGATCGTTTGGGGGCGCCGGTTACGGGATTGCCGGTGACGGCCATCGCTCCCTGCGACGGCTGGTGCGATGATCCGACCGATCCCCGTTATAACCAACCGATCTCGTTGCCGGATTCCGCTCGCCATGAACGGTTATGGCGGGATGATGGGCTTTACGATGTGGTGGTGGTGTTGGGGTATAACGACGACCCGGTGATACCGGGCCGGGGCAGTGCCATTTTTCTGCATGTGGCCCGTCCCGACTATGGCCCAACCGAGGGGTGCGTTGCGCTGGCCTTGCCGGATCTGTTGGCGTTGGTTCGGGCATGTGGTCCTGGGGCCGCGTTGGACATTCAGGCCGAGCCGGCACGTTTGGGGACACGACTCGAGGAGTCGAATCCTCCGTCAGGTCCGTTTGATACCGGCGACCCATCGCAGTGATCCATCGTCGGTCCTCGGATTGCAACCGTAGCCCCGCGCGCCCATGCCCGCGCGCCCATGGGCGCCTGTGAAGCAGGGCCTTCAATCCGGCATTTATACCATCGAGCCTTGATGGTGACTCATCAAGGCTGCCCTCAGACGCCGGGCGGGCGCATCCGCGCCCTTGGCTTCGCGCGCATGGGCGCGCGGGGCCGCCGTCGCGGCCCGATACCGGCGATGTGTCAGTATCAGGGCTCGATGGCATTACTCGCCCATTAACCGCTCGACTTCCGCCAGAGCCGTGGCCAGAGCTTCGGCGCTGTGAACGGATTCTTCGATATGGGTTGCCGCAACGGCCGCCTCGTTGCCTTGCTCGGCAACCGCCGAAGCCAGGGACACGATCATCTCGTCTACGGTGTTCATATCACTTTGCAGGGCTTCGACGGCCTGTTGGGCCGCTTCGGACCCGCCCACGACGTCGGCCAGAAGTCCGGTGATGCGGCGAGAGGTTTCGGCCACCTGGGAAGCTAAGGTCTTGACTTCATCGGCGACCACCGCAAAGCCACGTCCGGCATCCCCGGCCCGTGCGGCTTCAATCTTGGCGTTGAGCGCCAGCATATTGGTTTGACGCGCGATGTCACCGATGAGGCGCATGGCGTTTGCAATGGCCTGCCCGGTGCGCGCCAAGGCCGCGATCTGGTCGGCGACCGCAGCGGCGTGATGCTGCGCCCGCCCTACGGTGGTTCGGGAATGTTCGGCGCCGTCGAGGGCGTGTCTGATGGAATGACCGACCTGTGCGGTCATAGCCCCGGCGATGCGAATATTCATCGCCAAGGCGTCAATATCTGCCGCCGCCTCGGTGGCCCGAGAGCGGGCGGTTTCCAGGCTATTCCCCGCTGGCGTATTCCCCAGAGACATATCCACGCTCACCTCCCGGCCCCCGCGTGTCAGCAGGTGTGATTGATCGTACAGTACAGGCCGGAATTGGGGTGTCAATCGCCCAAAGTATATTCCGCCCCTGTGTATCGAAAGCAAACGATTGATTTATTTCGTGTGCCTAAACCAAAAGTTTGATCATTTTCTCCATAAGACAGCACGGGCGAGAGTTCAAGACTAACAATCCTGTTCGAATGGGACTCGTCTTTGGTTGCGGCTCTGATAATGCCAGAGAGAACGAATCTCGCGCGGCCAGCGACAAGCATCCCTATAGCGACACAAGGCACCAGTGTACGATATGGGCGCAACTGTATCGCTTGACAACGCGGGGGGTCAATGATCCAATGAAGCGTCTCCAAATACAACGGGTTGCCCTGAGTCCATCGGCCAATTAACCATAACCATCGGTTAATAGCCGGCGTCGGTGGGGGTCGTATTTCCGCAAACAAGCCGCGCCGTTGAACATCGAATTTTACTCGATTTTGTTCGTGACGATGGGGCCTTCCAACAAGAAAGGTTAAGGATATCATGCCGCTAATGGAATGGAACGACAAAATGAGTGTTGGCGTCGAGACGTTCGATTCCGAGCACAAGAAATTAGTTAGTATGCTGAACGCTCTGTTTGATGCCGTTCAGGCTGGTAAGGGTAAAGACGTATTGGGCAAGACGCTCGATGGTCTGATCGACTATACGAAAAGTCATTTTGCCCGTGAAGAGCAGTATATGCTCAAATGTGGTTACCCAGATTTGGCCACACACAAAAAAGAACACGAAGACTTGGCAAAGCAAGTGCTCGATGTTCAGAAGAAATATCATGGCGGTAGTACAGCTACATTGAGCATGGAAGTCATGAACTTCTTAAAAAATTGGCTGATCAAGCATATTCAAGGGACGGATAAGAAGTACACCCCCTTCATGCTGGCAAAGGGCATCAAGTAAGGGCTTCCCTTGCCGCCCGCTGGCCCATGGGACCGGCAGGCGGTTCTCGGGCCCTGATACCGGCGAGCCGTGACACACCGCCGGTATCGGGCCGGAACCGCAGCCCCGCATGCTTCTGTGCGCAAAGTCAAGGGCCCGATCATGCCCCTGTTTAGGGGCCCGGCTCGGTGTTCGCAGTTTCAGGGCGGCGAGGGTGTTTTTCATACTCGGCGGTGGCTGCCCAGTCATTTCGTGCGGAGGGGGCATTAACAACTAGAAAATCAGAAAAATACTGCCAGCAGGCCAGTAATTCTTCAGTAGAATCCGCCGTGCCCCGAATAAATTTTTCAGTTTGCTCTAAAAATTGATCAAAAGAGAAGAAACTAGAATTGCTGTTTGGTTTCAATCCGAATGGCTTTGATAGCAATTCCTTTAGTTCTGGTGATGATCCTTCAAAGGGTTGGCTGTGGAAGAAAACGCTGTTACCAGAAAAAATAAGGGCAAGAATATTATCAAGGGTTTCTCTTTGATATCGCTCCAGTCGGTTCATAACTTCGTCATTAAAGCTGTCTTTAACAAAAGCAGAGATCGCTTTTGGGAGGGTGACCTCCGTATTGTGAAATGCGACAATGAACATTTTATCTTTTTGATACTCTTTCATTGCCTTTTCCTCCACCGTCATTCTGTGAGCCGCGCGGCACACCCGTTGCCATACAGCGTTCACCCGATCGATAGTAACGCCTTTTTTGCGGCCTTGTCATCGGCCCGTGACGGCTTCGGCCTTCAGCAAGCGGGTTAGTTCGCGGTCAAGCGCGTCAGCGAAGCGTTGGCGATCCCTGGCATTGAAGGGGGCAGGGCCGCCGGTGGCTAGGCCTGCGCCGCGCAGGTCTTCCATAAAATTGCGAACCGAGAGGCGTTCCCGGACAGAGTTTGCGGTGTGCAGGTCGCCACGGGGATCAATCGCCGGTATGCCCTTAGCGACCAATAGGGCGGCTAGTGGAATATCTTGGGTTACGGCCAAGTCGCCAGGTTGAGCGGATTCGACGATGCGTTGATCGGCGGCGTCCGGGCCGCGCTCTACCGGAACATAGCTCAGGAGCGGTGACACGGGCAGCCGAACAAACTTGTCAGAGACAAATAGCGTTTGTACGCCCCTTTTGATAGCAGCTCGGATAATCAGTTCCTTGACTGGGGCCGGAACGGCGTCAGCATCAATCCAAAGCTTCATGATTTTAGACCATCGGGCTGTTCGCCGGTATCAGTCTGGCCACAACATCCCGCCCGCCGGTCGAGGAACCGGACTCCCATCTGTGGGAAAGCGTTGCCGGATGCGTTCGGCCAATCCATCGCGGATCTGTCGGTAGCCATCCAACCGGGCCTCGCGCGAACCCTCAAGGATGGTTGGGTCAAAGGTGCGCCAGTATTCCACATCGCACGCCATGGTTCGGACCATTTCAACGGCGCGGTGATGGGCTTCAGGGGACAGTGAAATCACCAGATCAAACGAACTGTCCTCTAACTGGTCAAAGCATTTGGTTCGGTGACGCTCCAGATTAATGCCCAATTCCGCCATCACCGCCACCATGAAGGGATCGGTCTCGCCCTCCCGGACGCCGACCGAATCGACATACAGGCGCCGGCCAATATGGCGTTTCAGCAAGCCCTCGGCCATCGGCGAACGCACCGCGTTGAAGGTGCAGGCAAACAGCACGCTGGTGATGGCAGGAAAAGGGGGAGCGTCCATGCGCGACCCGGTGTGGTGGACAAAGGGGTGTCGGGTTACCCCCGAATGTGCAAAACGCACACTAGGGTAAACAGACGCCGCGAAGTGGGGTGGTCGATGGTAATCTTGCCGGCCAAGCGTTCCCGCAATAAATCCGAGCCTTCGTTGTGTAACCCGCGCCGTCCCATATCAAGGGCTTCGATCTGGGCCGGCGTCGATTTCTTGATGGCGTTATAGTAGCTTTCGCACACCATGAAATAGTCCCGGACAATTTTTCGGAATGGACTGAGTGGCAGCGTTACCCGATTCAACTCGGTCCCATCTTCCGTCCTGATATCGAAGGTTAAACGTCCTTCTTCTGTGCTCAGGTGAAGATTGAATGGCCCTTGGTCTTCAAAGCCATCTGGCTCGAAGATATTGTCCTCCAACAAATCAAAAATAGCGACTGCCCGTTCATGCTCCACTTCCGGCTTACGCCGAACCACGGTGCGTTCATCAAGCTTGACATGGACGATGCGATTGCGTCCTGCGGTCATGGCGGGACTCCCACGCTGGGATCGAGGGTCGCTTCCCTTGCCTTTGGGCTGGTGGCGGCGTCTGTTGTGTTCGAGAGGGCCGCCAACCGGAGCGAAACCGAGCGGGCGTGACCGTCCAAGCCTTCGGCTTGGGCCAATATCACCGCCGCCGGACCAATGGCTGCCAACCCCGCTGGACTGGCTGAAATGAAGGTGGTTCGCTTGAGGAAGTCCAGGACGCTTAGGCCTGACGAGAAGCGGGCACTTCGCGACGTCGGCAGCACATGGTTAGGGCCGGCGATGTAGTCTCCCAGCGCCTCGGGCGTGTAGCGGCCCAAAAACACTGATCCTGCGTGACGGATGCCGGCGAATAACCGTTCGGGTTCGGCCACCGCCAGTTCCAGATGTTCGGGAGCCACCCGATCCACGAGGTCCGGCACCTGATCCAGGCTGTCCACCACGATGACCAAACCATGCTCACGCCAACTGGGTTCGGCGTATTTCTCGGTGCGCGGCAGTGTCGCTAGCTGTGCTTCCACCGCCTCGATGACCCGGTCGGCGAAATCGGCATCGTCGGTGATCAGGATCGAACTGGCGGATGGGTCATGTTCGGCCTGGGACAACAGATCGGCGGCGATCCAATCGGGGTCATTGGCGGCATCGGCCACCACCAGGATTTCCGAAGGACCGGCGATCATATCGATCCCGACCGTGCCGAAGACCTGACGCTTGGCTTCGGCAACATAGGCGTTGCCGGGACCGACGATCTTATCCACCGGAGCGATGGTGGCGGTTCCGTAGGCCAAGGCTCCCACGGCCTGGGCGCCACCGATCCGGTAAATCTCGGTGATTCCAGCCAGCCGGGCGGCGGCCAGAACCAGAGCATTGACCCGACCGATGGGCGTTGGCACCACCATGACGATTCGCTTAACCCCCGCGACTTTGGCTGGGATGGCGTTCATAAGCACCGAGCTGGGATAAGCGGCGGTTCCGCCAGGGACATAAAGCCCGACGGCATCCACCGAAGTCCAACGCGACCCTAGCCGCAAGCCGGCCTCGTCCAGATAATCCAGCGCCTCCGGATGCTGGCGGGCGTGGAAAGTGGTGATGCGTTCGGCGGCTAGGCGCAAGGCGGCCAATTGTTCTGGGGTACAGGCGGCTACGGCGGAATCAATTTCGGCTTCGCGGATGCGCAGGGTGCTGGGGCTCAGTTCCAAATGGTCGAATCGTTTAGTGTAAGCGATGACCGCAGCGTCCCCCTGAGAGCGGACATCAGCCAAGATTGCCGCCACGGATTGGCGAACATCCTGCTCTTCGGCGCGCGGGGCTTCGATCAGGGCTGCGAACTGGGCTTCGAACTGGGCGTCAGCCCGATGTAGCTTATGGGGCATGGGTGGCCTCGCGGAATGTCTCGATCCAGCGGTGTAGCTCCTCCGGCCGGGTCTTGAACGCAGCTCGGTTGACGATTAGCCGGGAGGTGACGGCGGTAATTTCTTCGACCTCTTTCAACCCATTGGCGCGCAGGGTGGCTCCCGACGACACCAGATCCACAATCCGGTGGCAGAGGCCAAGGGCCGGAGCCAGCTCCATGGCGCCGTTGAGCTTGACGCATTCGGCCTGGACGCCACGGGCGGCGAAATGGCGCCGGGTGATTTCGGGATATTTGGTAGCGACGCGGACGTGACTCCAGCGTTGGGGATCATCGGTTTGGGAGAGCGCTACGGGCTCGGCGACGCTGAGTCGGCAGCGGCCAATCCCCAGATCCAGGGGTGCGTAGAGTTCCGAATAGTCAAATTCCATGATCACGTCATTGCCAGCGACACCCAGATGGGCGGCGCCAAAAGCCACAAACGTTGCTACGTCAAAAGATCGGACCCGGATCAGGCTGAGATGAGGAAGGTTCGTTTTGAATTTTAAATGTCGGCTGTTGTCATTGTCGAATTCGGGCTCTGGAATGATGCCGACCCGGTCCAACAGCGGACGCAGCTCGTCCAAAATCCGGCCCTTGGGGAGGGCCAGCACCAACTCTTCTTGAACAGGTTCGGACTTTGCCGTCACCGCGCGCTCCCTGACACGTCATCCATCGCACGGATAGATACCACACTGGGGCGCCGCGTCACCGATTTCCATGACGCGCTGCAAGAGTTGGCTGCGATGGATTAGGGCCGCCGTCGCGGCCCGAGATTGTTATGGCTCGCCGGCATCAGGGGTATGGCTCGTCGGAATAACGGCGTGGGCTTTGTCCCTGGAAGCCGGGGGCCGAACCTGCGTAATATCCGCCTGAAGAGATCACCCACAACGGAGGGAGCCGGCGGTATCCGTATCAGCGGGCTGGCCGGCGGCGCGGAATGACCGAGCTTGCAGACTTCATCAAGTCCCATCGCATCACCGAGGTCGAGTGCCTGGTTCCCGACCTGTCCGGCATTGCACGCGGAAAAATTGTGCCTGCCGAGAAGTTCCTGCGCATCTTGCGCGATCGCGGCTTGCGTTTACCCGAAGCGATCTTCGTTCAGACCGTCACTGGCGATTTCCCAGAGGACGAGGATGTCACCAGCGACGAAAACGCCGACATCTACATGGTCCCGGATGCCTCCACCATCCGCTTGGTTCCATGGTACACCGAGCCCACGGCCCAGGTGATCAGCGATTGTTTTTATGCCGACGGCGCCCCGGTCAATATCTCGCCGCGCTGGGTGTTGCGCCGGGTGCTGGAGCTGTATGCCGAACGGGGGTGGCGCCCGATTGTGGCCCCGGAACTGGAATTCTTTCTGGTCCAGATCAATAAAGACCCGGACTATCCGTTATTGCCCCCGGTTGGCCGGTCGGGACGTACCGAAAGCGGGCGACAAGCCTATGGGATCGATGCCGTTAACGAGTTTGATCCAATCTTTGAAGATGTTTATGACTTCTGTGAAGCCCAGGATATCGATATCGATACCTTGACCCACGAGGCCGGGGTGGCGCAGATCGAGATCAATTTTAATCACGGTGATGCGCTAGACTTGGCGGATCAGACTTTTTTATTCAAGCGCACGGTGCGCGAAACCGCCATTCGTCATCAGGTCTACGCGACCTTCATGGCCAAACCTATGCAGGATCAGCCGGGTAGTGCCCTACATATCCACCAAAGTGTGGTTGACGTGAAAACGGGCGTCAATCTGTTCGCCGATGAGTTCGGTAATGATACGCCGCTGTTCCACGGCTTTATTGCGGGCCTTCAGAAATTTCTGCCTTCAGCCATGCCGTTATTAGCGCCCAACGTCAATTCGTATCGGCGCTTGTTACCGGGGTCGGATGCTCCGATTAATGTCCATTGGGGTCGGGATAACCGTACCGTCGGCTTTCGGGTGCCGGTGTCCTCGCGGGAAGGGCGCCGGGTTGAAAACCGGGTGGCTGGCGCCGATGCCAACCCCTATCTGGCGCTCGCCGCGTCCCTGGCTTGTGGCTATATCGGGATGGTCAATGCCATGGAGCCCTCGGACCCAATCAAAGGGACCGCTCACCGATTGGCCTTTACCTTACCCCGGCATCTGATGGACGCTTTGAATAAATTCAATGCTTGCAAGCCGTTGCGGGAAATCATCGGGGAAGATTTTGTGCGTGCGGTGATTTCGGTCAAAACTGCCGAATATGAAGCCTATCAGCGCGTGATTAGCTCGTGGGAGCGTGAGAATTTATTGTTGAATGTCTAATCAAAGTCAATTTATCCTTTGAAACCTGTCAAAATATAGAGACCCAGGACCGTTATGGTCCTGGTGGCGGCAAGGGGGCCCTTTGTCGGGCCCACCGAGTTCCACGAAGGAGAGGCACGGAGAAAAAAAACAATGATCCCGGCAATCCTTGGAAACTTTAGGCCGAGGGCGATTGGCTTATACCATCGGGCCTTGATGTTGACTCATCAGGTCTGCCCTCAGACGCCGGGCGGTCGCAGCCCGATACCCGCGATGCGCCAATCAATAGGCTTGCCGGTCTTCCTGATGGGAGGTCTGTTGGCCTTGATCGAAGGTCATCCCGCTTGGGCGATTACCGATGAGTGCAATACGGAAGACAAGATGGCTCAATGCTGTTCTTTGTACGAAAAATCTTTGCACGAGCGGATTTATCAAGCCGAACAAGATTTGGCCGATCAATGTCGGAACGAAATCGACGGCACCAGGGATCAGTTGAGCGAGAATGGCCAATTTGATACGTGTATTCCCAGCGAAGTCGGGGATGAAGAATTATCTAAGTATTTCCGAGGGTATGTTGCCAATCACCGGGATTTCTGGGATCGTCCGGCTCGTTTTGGTATGATCGAAGATTGGTCGTTGCACTGGCCTTGTGACAAGTAGCGGGGCGATGCCCCCTCGCAGTTCGTAATTCTCTTCGGCCTGTCGGTTTCAGTGACTCCCGAATCGAGCCACGAATCGGGCTTTATGCTCCTCTGCCCAAAGGGCCGGGTCGGTGGGAAGGGCATTGTCCGTCAACCATGCCACCACCTGATCCCCAATGGCGTGGCCATGGATATACCACTCGGTTCGGGTCAAGGCGCCGTCTTGGTCCCATGACTGATAGGACGGACCGTCAGCGCGGTGGCGTATCCCGTGTTTAAACCAGATTTCGACTCGAGGGCGGTTGTTTTCCCACCAAGATGTAATGGCTGGCCCTCCTAGGCGGTGCAGCTCGCCCTTGAGGTGCCACGACTCGGCAATTTTCGTGCCGTCCGGTTGCCAGTCGATCACCGCTGGTCCTTCTTCGCGATGCCACAGACCATCGTCAAACCAAAACTCCTTGCGGATGCCGGTGGCGTGGTCGATCACCTCGACATAGTGACACTTTCTCCGATGATGAAGCCAATTTCGTTCAATTAACACTGTAACTTGGCCCGCTTTGATCTGATCGCGCAAAATTGCATGGGCTTTTTTGAGCTTGGCCATGACGCCTCAATCGACTAGGGGCTTATGTCTTCAAAAAACTTAGACTCCACCCCCACCGCTGCCGGAATCGCTCGAGACGAATTTCGGACGGATTGGGCAGAAGGAAGGCGCAATCAGGACTCAGGAGGAGGTCGCCCCCTGGAGAGTGACGCGGTGGCGTTGGGTTCCGGGCCGACGGGAGGGCAACTCAATATTGACCTCCAGGGTTGAAACGTCCTTGACACGATCTAGCTTAACTTCAACTTTATTTTGATCGACGTCGACATATTTTGCGATGACTGCCAACAATTCTTGCTGGAGCAGCGGCAAAAAATCGGGGCCGTCACGGCTGGCGCGCTCATGGGCCATCACAATTTGAAGCCGCTCCTTAGCTTGGTGGGCTGAGGATTCTGGTTTGGGCGGTTGAGCAGATCGAAAAAAATTGAAAATTCTCATACCGGCCTCCCCAGGAGCCGAGAAAATAGGCCGCGCCTTGTCGGTTTTACGAAGCGGTGCTCGACGTTCTCGCCAAGAAAACGAGCCACGGCGTCAGCATAAGCCATGCCTGCGTTGCTGCTCTCATCCATAATGACCGGGAGTCCGACATTGGAAGCTCGTAAGACCGCCGGGCTTTCGGGGATCACGCCCAACAGCGGGATCGCCAAAATATCCAATACGTCATCGAGGGTCATCATCTCGCCGCGTTCGACTCGGTGCGGATCGTAGCGGGTGAGGAGAAGATGCTCGGTGACGGGGGCGAGCCCCAATTCTGCACGGCGGGAACGGGCTGCCAGCATGCCGAGAATACGATCACTATCCCGAACAGATGACACTTCGGGGTTTGTCACAATAATCGCTTGGTCTGCAAAATAAAGAGCCATCAAGGCTCCACGCTCAATGCCCGCCGGAGAATCGCAAATGATAAATTCAAAATCCTTGCGCAACTCATCCATGACCGCCTCAACCCCTTCTTTGGTCAAGGCGTCCTTATCTCGAGTCTGAGAGGTCGGCAAAATGTAAAGGTTTTCGATGCGCTTATCTTTAACGAGGGCTTGTGCCAGCTTGGCTTCGCCATTAATGACATTGATAAAGTCGAAAACCACGCGGCGTTCACAGCCCATCACCAAGTCAAGGTTGCGTAGCCCGACATCAAAGTCGATCACGACTGTCTTGCGACCGCGCAGGGCAAATCCGGCGGCGAACGCGGCGCTTGACGTTGTTTTGCCCACCCCGCCCTTGCCAGATGTCATCACGATGATTTGGCCCAAGGAGCCTCTCCTGCGAATTGGGGTTAACGAGTGACCGGGGCGAAAGATTCGACGCAAAGATACCCTTCTTTGAGGTAAATCTGGACGGGTTTTCGCACGATCGCCGGATCAAAATCTTCATTGACCTGATACAGGCCGGCGATTGAAACCATTTCCGCCTCCAGGCTCATGCAGAAAATACGAGCGTTGGTATCGCCCGAAAGGCCTGCTAATGCCCGCCCCCGAAGCGCCCCGTAAACGTGAATATGACCGTCTGCCAGCAATTCGGCGCCGGGGCTGACCATGGCCGTGACCACCAGATCGCCGCCGGGCGCGTAAAGCTGCCGACCCGAGCGAACCACCTCGCTGACCACCAAAGTCGACCGGGGCGGTGGCACTTGAGGCGCGGCTGCTCGTGTGCTGGTCCGGGTTGGTCGGCCACTGGGGACTAGGGGCAAGCCTGAACGCAATGCCGCTTCGTGATGGGGCCGGTGGCCCCCCTGCACGCCAACCACCATCAAGTCACAGCGGCGTAATCGGGCCTTGATGTCTCCAAAGTCGCAGGCTTGACTTTCCGGTAGGCCATCAAGATCAAGAACGACGGCCGCATTCCGAAAAAAATTAGGGGCTAGGCGAGCTTTCTCACTGATGCGGGCAAAAAAGCTTTCCGACGTCGGATCAACCAGCTTCAACACCATTAAGGTGAAAGAGCCACCTCTTAATTGGAAAGGCTCGCCTTGTTCAGGCGGTGGCGTCTCTTGCTCCTGGGACGGTGTGTTTTGTTCTGTGATGATTTCGGTGTCAGTCACCCCGCTCTCCTCACTGTTCCCCATCACCTAGCGCTCTTCCCTCTCCATTCCAGTTCCTCACGCCTCCGGTTATCGGGGGCAAACGAGAGACAGGAGGGCGAGACTCTCGGTTCGCCGACACGACGTTTCACTTTGCCGTTTACCTACAAGACAAAGTATAGCAAGGGAAGCCCCTTTCCACGAGTATCGATGCGAAGATCGGCAGGGTGCTTTGATCGTTGTCTTGACAGTTTCGTTGCGAGAACCGTAGGGTGACGCTTCGAGGCGGGGCGGCGTGACGGGAGGATGGGCGTTGAGCGGCGTTCATCAGCAGGTTCTCTCGAGTTGGTACTGGTCGTAAGGTGCCGATGAAAGATGTTGACGCGCTGCCGCCTTGGCAGGCACTTTCGGCGGGATCGTTGCGCGGCTCGAGGCCGCGATCAAGGAGCGTAACTGATGCTGCAAGACGCGACATTCTGGGTTCTGATCGCTTTCGTCATCTTTGTCGGCTTGGCGTTCAAGAAGATCAGCACCCTTCTCACCAACGCCCTGGATCAACGCGGCGAGCGGATTCGCCAGGAGTTGGAACAAGCCCAGCGCCTGCGGGACGATGCCCACGCGGTGCTGGTCGAGTGCCAAAAGCGGCAGCAGGAGGCCGAGCAGGCCGCCGAGGCGATCATCGCCCACGCCCGCGAAGAGGCCGAGCGCATTCGCGTGAAGGCCGAAGACGATGTGCAGTTGGCGGTCAAGCGGCGCGAAGCTCAGGCCATCGACCGCATCGCCCAGGCGGAAGCTCAGGCCTTGACCGAGGTCCGTAATTTCGCGGTGGACTTGGCCATTGCCGGGAGCCGTCGGTTGTTTGAGGAACGGGCCGCCGCTGGCGAACCAGATCCTCTCATTGACGGGAGTTTAGCCAAGCTGGGGGCCCTGCTGAATTAAGCGGCCTTGGTTCGTGGAGCTGTTCCTCCGTAGACGCTAAGATAAAAGGCATTTCGTGGGCTTTGCCCACACCTGCGAAGGGCCAGTCGGCCCTTCGAACCCTTGGCGTTCTCCCTATAACGCCTTGAAGTCAAGGAGGCTGTGCCTCCTTGCGGGTGCAGACACAAGGGCGGAGCCCTGCAAAAGCCAGGGGAGCGGCGCTGTCCGAGCGCCTATAGGAATTTCCTTTGGATGAGACTCAGGGCGAGCCGTTGGCCAGAGAGGCCGCCAGGACGAGGTCGGCCTGGAAGTTTGGCTCTGCCGCTCGGTTGCCACGCAGCAGATAGCTGGGATGGTAGGTCGGCACCACTGGGACGCCGGGCAACAGTCGGCATGCTTGAACTTTTCCCCGGCACTCCAGGATACCGCCCTGTCCGGTCAACGCCCAAAGGGGGGTTCGTCCCAGGGCTACGATGGCCGCAGGGCGCCACTCCGCCAGGATTTGGCTAAGGGCATCAATTTCGTCGGCAAAAATGGCCAGACAGTAATCCGACCCGCCGAATCGCCCCAGGGCTTCGGCCAAATCCAGCCCCAATCGGCGCGCTTTAGCCCGAGACGCGAAGAAATGTCCGACTTTGTTGTCGGGGGGCTGGAAGCGGAACACATTGGCCACAAGACAGCCCGCTCGCTCAATCCCGGCGGCGCGAAGATGGCTGTCGAGGAGCTGGCCGCTCCGTCCGACGAACGGCTTACCAGCGATCACCTCGTCCCGGCCTGGGGCTTCACCGACCAGGGCTAATAATCGGGGCGAGGGGGGAATGTTGGGTAACTGAGGGCCGACTCGGGGTAGGGCGGCGCGCAGGTCTTCGGCAGATTGAAGCATGAGATATGAGACTCCGGGGCGTCACAAAAATTAGGCTGTTTTTATAGGCTCCCTTTTTCCCGAAGGGATCATCGAGGCGGCACTCCAAGGCAGGCGCGAAGGCCCAGGAAGGTCGGCTGGGGGTGAGTGATCAGGACAGTTGGAATCGGGGCCAGATAGGCGCTAGCATGCTGTCCCTTATCGGTGAAGCGGTGACGGAACGGCGAATGGGCAAGAAACTCGGCAAATCTTGGCACAATTCCTCCGGCAATATAAACGCCACCACGAGCGCCAAAGGTTAAAGCCAGATTTCCGGCGAAACTTCCAAGAAAAGAGCAAAAAAGAGTCAGAGTTTCTAGGCAGATCGGACAAGATTGGGTCAAAGCCGCCGTGGTAATTTCGGCGGCGGTGAGGGGCTGTGGCGGTTGATCGTTTAGCGCCCCGACGGCTTGGTAGAGCGTGACCAAGCCGGGGCCAGAGAGCACCTGTTCGGCGGAAACCGGGCCGAGACGCTGGCTGAGATAGGCAAGAACGGCAGCTTCTCGATCGGTGCTGGCCGCTAGGGTGGCGTGCCCGCCCTCGCCGCTGATTACGGTTCCGCCGGTGGGCCCTGGTAAGAGCCCGGAAACCCCCAGGCCGCTCCCTGGTCCCAGGACCGCAATAGGCGCACCCGGTTCAGCGATCCCATCACCGATGGGCCGGTGATCCTTGGGTGTCAGGCTCGGTAAGCCGAGTGCCGTGGCGGCAAGATCGTTGATGACATCAAGATGGTTGAGCCCCAGGGCGTCGCGAAGATCGCGAATCGAGAATCGCCAGGGCAGGTTGGTGAAGGTGACGAGATCTCCAATTACCGGAGCCGCAACGGCAAAGGCGGCGCGTGTCGGTCTTGGACCGTCGCCTAACGACCGCAGAAACGCTTGGGCGGCGGCTGCCAAGGAAGGGTAATCGGAAGAGCGAAGTAAGCCGATCTGCTCTTGATTGGGGCCCGTTACCATGGCAAAGCGAGCGTTGGTCGCGCCAAGATCGGCCAGAAGGATAGGAGGGGTGGGATTGATCTTAAACTCACTCATGATTGTCTGATATCCACAGTGGGGGCAATGACGACCAGCGAAACCCCTTTAGGGTGACGGAAACCGGCCATTGATGCCGGCAGCTCGGGATCGATTTTAAAATAGTTACTCTTAAGTTAACAAACTGTTCGGGATGAAAAAGTTTTTTCTCTTGATCTTTGGCGCGGATCGCCTCATCTGTTGCAGTGCGAGATTGATCCTGTCTGTGACAGTGTGGTCGATGTCGTGTAACGCACTTCTTGGGCGTTTCCTCCCTAGACTTAGGCCGCGCCCTTTGGCGCGGCCTTTTTTTGCGCTGTCCGGCAGGTTGGCTTCAGCGTGGGGCCAGTGATCATTAATTACGGTTGATTGCCCCTAACAGGCCTGGCCGCGATGCGCCTTGCTTTTTCTTGTCCCGCAGTCGTGTCATCAATTTTTCCACGCTGGCATGAACATTGGGGGCTCCGGCAAATTGAATGGCCAGCCTTTTGGCATCCCGTAACACGTTGGCCTTGGTCACGGTGTCCAGGCCGTCAAAGACCGCCTGGGCGTTGATAAAACTGACGACGGTTCGTTTCTCCAGAAACTCCATCAGCTTTGTGACGGCTTCGGTCATATCCCGTGATTTGCTGTTCGGCTGCATTTCGACAGCTTGGATCAGCAGGCCCAAAGCGGCCCGATCGACGTCATCAAGTTGTCGCGAATCGGCGTTATCCAACACTCGAAACCTTCAATCGCTACGGTGAGGGGTCTGGCGACCGTCCGCGAGCAACGGTCGAACTGTTATCACACAAGGGCGGTTTCGGTACCATCGCGAACGGTAAGGTGTGCTGATGACAGAACGCAAAAAGCCGAATCCCAAGGCGGAGGTCTCTCGACAGCTTCCAACCACCAGTGACATAATGCGGCACTGCGACAAGGCGTGGTCGCGTCACCTTGCCGGAACGGTTGGGTTTGGCGCCTTTGGACTGGAGACCGTTATGGCGGATATTGCGAAACGATTGCAGGACCGTCTGGATCGACCGGCGATCGGATTCGGTTATGCGGTCAGGAATGACATGCATGAGGCGATCCGTGAGATTGAGCGGTTGCGTGCGACGTTGCGCGAGTTGGACGCGCTAATTACCGAAGACCCGCAGCAAATATCCCAGGCTGGTCAAATGCGCGAACTGATCGCCGATGCTTTGGCCGTAACTCCGTAATAGATGCGGTCAATCGGCGCGGGGAAGCCCCGCGCCTGAGGGCTGCCTTGACGGGTGGCCATCAAGACTCGGAAATATCAGTGCAAGGGCCCGCGATCCGAGAAAACACCGTCGCGGATGAAGGCGTCGATTTCGTCGACATTGTTATCAAGATTTTTGGTGACTTCGGCAAAGATGCGGCTGATCAGAACAATACCGATGGCTTTGCGGTCTTGGCCGACCAGCGCATAGCGGTATCTATGGTGAACGACCTGACGAAGCGCGTCGGATGCTTTGGTGTTGGGGGGAATCAGGGTCGGGTCGGGGGTCATGACGTCCCGCAAAAGGGCGGTGGTGTCGCGCCCGGAGGCGACAACCCGGTAGTTAATATCTCGCTCGGTCAGGATTCCGATGGTCTGATCGTTCTCTTCAATCACCACGGCCCCGATATGGTGCCGAAGCATTTCCCGAGACGCTTCGGTTACGGTGGCGTGGGGGAGCATGCGAACCAGTGGATCGCCTCCGAGCAAGTCCAACATCGTTTTTTCAGGGATCATCTCGGGCCTCTTCGGGTGGTTGGGGACGGCGGCCTTGCAGAGCCCAAAGGAACATTGGGCGCCGCAGGCATACCAACAGACATAAGTTTTCTACGAGAGTGCGGTCAGCCTGGATCTGCGTGCAGAATAAGATTGTCGCAACGATCATATTGACAGCCCCCGCGCCCTGCCGCTAGAAAGAGAAACCGATGGGCGTTGGGGGCTGCAGGTCATATGACCGAGTCAGCCGATCCGATCCGCCCAGGGAGGGATGGCCGAGCGGCTGAAGGCGGCGGTTTGCTAAACCGTTATAGGAGCTTAAACTCCTATCGGGGGTTCGAATCCCCCTCCCTCCGCCAAAATAATATGGACCGCCCAGTCTTTTTACTTTTTCTGGGCTGGTCGGTCTCTCCGTCGGAGCTATCGTCCACGTTATTGCGATTCCTAGGAATCGCATTCCTTATGAGGGGCTCGTTTCAGAGGCTCTTGACAGAGTCGCTAAAATATGTCCTAGCTTCCCCTGTCGTGGTCGGCGGTCGCGGATCGAGAACCGATCAGGACTTGGACATGGTGTCCCGAAGATGAGTCGCTCCAAGCTCACATCCGTCATGAGGCGTATCGGTCGTCCCTTGCGACCGGCCTTTAGTGCCGTGGTGTGGCTTGTCGTCGTCGCCTTGGTCTCGTTGGGGGCCATGCCGGTTAGCGGCGATAGCGCCAGTCTTAAGGCCAGCGGTACGCTGGTGACGATCTGCACTAAGGATGGCGTACAGCAGATTTCCGTTGATGTTGACGGGAATCCGGTTCCATCAAAGGCCGATCCTTGCAAGGCTCCCTGTCCGTTCTGCTTGGCTCATTCGGGTTTTGCGCTGGTAACCCCAAGTGTAGAGCCGCCCGCGCCGCCGAAGCTTACGGATCTGCCGACCCCCGCGCTGTTTCCGGCTGTTTTCGTGCCGGTGCCGTTTTTCCTCGTCGGTCGTCACGGTCGCGCCCCCCCTCCCATCGCCTGATCCTTTGGTCGTCTCATCTCGTCGTTTGGCCTCATCTGGCGCCATGACCTTGTCGTGTGCTGTCGTGAGAGGGCTGATGGGGGGGCTGTGCGCCTGTTAAGGTCGCTGCCCCTACGGCGAGCAAGGCCGACTTGTAAACATTCATAATATTTGATCGGTGTAAAAGCCTAAATGGCGCGCACGCCCTAAAGCATGGGGGGTGTTCGCCGGAGGCTGCCAAAATGGGGGCATCCATGAGTCATATTAATCTACGTCATGACTATGATATTCATTGGCAATATAGCCAAATTTCTAGTCATTTTATGTCTAATAGTACCTCTTACCATTTTGATTCTGCTTGTAGAATAATTTCATTATCGTTTGATCGCCTATTGTGTGATGAACAGCCATTGATACGTAAAAATCTTGCCGTAATGGTCGCTGCAATTTTAGGGGCGCGATCTGCCGACTTAAATGCTATGTCGGAAGCTTTGCCGCATGAAAAAGGCGCTCTTTCGTCTCGCCGTCGTTGGATTTCCCGTTTTCTTGCCAACGCTAATCTCGAATGCGATCGCATTATGGCGCCGTTCGCTCGTGAGGCTCTCGTCGAAGCTGCTGCTATGGGTGACCCCGTTGTTTTGATCTTGGATCAACTTCAGTTATGCAACGGCTATAAAATCGCCATGTTGGCCCTCCGTTGCGGTGATCGCGCTCTGCCATTGGTTTGGCGGATTGGGAAAATTGGCAATGGCCTGGATTTTTTGACTGAAAAAGTCCTGGTGGAAACCGTCGCTGGTTGGCTGCATGCATGGACTCATGTTGTGTTGATGGCTGATCGGATTGATGAAACAGCAGCTTTGGTGAAGTGGTGCAAAGATCACCAATGGGATTATCACTTGGGCCTGGATGTTGCTCCGAAATTACTCGTCAATGTCGATAAAATGCCGGCGCGAAAGTTTTTTCTAAAAAATCAAGTTCATTACAAGGGAGTTGTTTTGTCAAATAAAGAAATTACTACGAATATAAATATACTGTATGATCATAAGAGCAACTCACATATTGCTATTGCAATTTCTGATCGACCAATATATTGTGAAGCTGCTTATTATAAGCAGGGCTTCTGGATTCAAAAAATATTTTTTAATGAAAATCTAGATTTCACTGAATCCACGGGTTCAAAATTTTGGACCCTGAGGAGGTTATATTCTATATCTTTGGCAATTATGTTGTCTTCTTATTTTAATCGAGATGATCTGTGGCCGAAGTTATCAAGAAGACATGATAATATAGGGGTGCAAAACGAGCCCCTTCAACCGACTATTGGTGATAATGCACCGCAGGGTTCAAGATTTCAGCCTATTTTACCAATCGCACTGGTTAGCGATGTTAGCTCGTCGCGTTCCCAGTACGCTCAACGGCTTCGCGCTTCTCTCGAACAGGGTAAGCAACCTTTAAGGCAAAGCGTGAAGTTGCGGGTAAGGCCTGCGCAATTGATATCGGTAGATAAAGGTCGAGAAACCGCACCATAACCTTTTTGTCATTCACCGATATCTCACAGTAAAGTTTCGCGTGGTTTAAAATGATCATATCTATTGATGTGATCGATCAGGCATCGACAAAAATTGTATGGAGATAATAAAATGAATTCTATACTGATAACTCTCTCTGAATATTGGTCTGAAGGGGTTCGTCCGAGAACGAGAATCGGACGAATTATTGTCCCATTAATAATGCTAAAAATTACGTTTTTGCTCATCTTGTGGTGTCTATTTTTTGGGCCATCAACCAAGATTGAGGTCGGAGCGCAGAGGATTGATGACTCTGTGTTTCATCTTTCGATGTCACCAGTACAGGAAACCCGTCCATGATGGATATTGACGTTGTTAGCCTAGCGCGGCTGCAATTTGCGGCTACTGCGCTATACCACTTTCTATTCGTGCCTCTAACACTTGGCTTATCCGTAATCCTAGGGATTATGGAGACAACTTACTTTATCACGAAGAGACCGATCTGGCGTGATCTGACCAAGTTTTGGGGCGTTCTGTTCGGTATCAATTTTGCCATGGGGGTCGCCACCGGCCTGACTATGGAATTCCAGTTCGGAACAAACTGGGCTTATTACTCTCACTATGTGGGTGATATCTTCGGCGCCCCGTTGGCCATTGAAGGTTTAATGGCCTTCTTCCTGGAAGCCACCTTTGTTGGTGTGTTTTTCTTTGGTTGGGATCGGATGTCGCGGGGTGCCCATCTGTTCGTGACATGGATGGTCGCGTTAGGCTCGAATCTCTCTGCGCTGTGGATATTGATCGCCAATGGCTGGATGCAGCATCCGGTTGGTGCGACGTTTAATTTCGAGACCATGCGTATGGAAGTCTCGAATTTTTACGACGTTTTGTTCAATCCTACGGCTCAAGCTAAGTTTGTCCATGTTATTAGTGCTGGCTATGTCACTGGATCTCTCTTTGTTCTGGGGGTTAGCGCCTTTTATCTGCTAACCCGGCGAAATGTAGACTTTGCCAAACGGTCAATCACCGTTGCTGCCGCTTTTGGCTTGTGCGCTTCCCTGTCTGTGGTGGTGCTAGGCGATGAGTCTGGTTACACCGCCGAGGAAAATCAGCGGATGAAAGTCGCCGCTGTCGAGGGAATGTGGAACACAGAACCGGCGCCGGCAGGTTTTAACGTTGTGGCCATTCCAGATGCACAAAACCATACGAATAGCTTCGAGGTTAAAATTCCGTGGCTGTTGGGGTTGATTGCGACTCGTTCTGTCACGGAGCCGGTTCCGGGCATTAATGAGTTGGTTGCGGTCAACGAGCAACGTGTTCGCGATGGCATCAAAGCCTACGCTGCCCTCGAGGTTCTGCGTAAAGATTCCACGAATCCTGAAGCACGGGCAACGTTGCAGCAATATCAGGCTGGACTTGGCTATGCTCTCTTATTGAGTAAGTATACTAAGGATATTCCAAACGCTACTAACGAAATGATCAGCAAGGCGGCTTGGGATACAGTGCCAGATGTCTTGCCACTGTTCTGGACATTTAGGTTCATGGTGGCGCTTGGTATCTTCTTCATTGGCCTTTTTGCTGTCGCATTTTGGTTGGTGGTGAAAAAGCGCCTGGACGGATCACGAGGTTTTTTGCGTCTGGCCCTTTTCAGCATTCCTCTTCCCTGGGTTTCCAGCGAATTGGGATGGTTCGTGGCCGAGTATGGTCGGCAGCCCTGGTGCATTGACGGCATCCTACCAACCCGGTTAGGGGCCTCGTCCTTGACCACCAGCGATATGTGGCTGTCCCTTGGAGGCTTCCTGATCCTGTATTCGACGTTGCTGATCGTTGAATTGTATCTGATGGTGCGTACTATACGAAAAGGTCCAGAAGACTATTTCAAGCCCCATCTGGCTTCAACCCCAGCCCTGGCCGCCGCGAAATGACCAAGGTATCAAAATAAGGAGAGTAATCAATGTTTGATTTTGAGACCTTAAGGCTGATCTGGTGGTTCCTGTTAGGATTTCTTCTTGCAGGGTTTGCCATCTTTGACGGCTTTGATTTTGGGGTGGCGGCACTTTTGCCCTGGATCGCCCGAACCGATTCCGAACGTAGAGTTGTCATCAATACCATCGGCCCTGTATGGGAAGGCAACCAAGGTTGGATCATCCTGGGGGCTGGCGCTATCTTCGCAGCGTTTCCGCCATTGTATGGTGCTTCATTCTCAGGATTCTATCTGGCCTTGATTGGCCTGTTGTTTTCAATGATCTTGCGGCCCGGTGGCTTCAAGTATCGCTCTAAGCTCCAGAGTCCGACCTGGCGGAGTCTTTGGGATCATCTGTTGTTTGTCGGGGGTGTCGTGCCAGCCTTGTTGTTTGGCGTAGCGGTTGGCAACGTGCTGGAGGGGGCTCCTTTCCATTTTGACGAGTGGCATCGGTTGTTTTACGAAGGCCATTTCCTAAGCCTACTCAATCCGTTCGCCCTTCTGTGCGGATTGGTGAGTGTGTCGATGCTGGTCAGCCATGGTGCGATCTATCTGGTCAATAAAACCGATGGGGTCATTAACGCGCGAGCGAAACAAATCGCCAGTATCGGCTCTCTGGTGACTATCGTCCTTTTCGCATTGGGCGGGCTTTGGGTTGCGTTCGGGATTCAAGGCTATGTTGTCACGGGGGGTGGGGCTTGGGATGGTCCGTCGAATCCGTTTACCAAGACCGTTGCGTTGCATGCGGGGGCTTGGCTCACGAATTATGTGACGTACCCATGGATGATTCTCGCGCCGGTGCTTGGTTTTGGTGGTGCGGTGATGACTGTGCGGTTGGTTCGGTCGGCGCGACCGATGTGGGCCTTCATCAGCAGCGGAAGCAGTATCTTCGGCATCGTCAGCACTGCCGGTGTCAGCATGTTCCCGTTTTTGATGCCGTCTTCGAGCAATCCCAATCAGAGCCTGACTGTATTCGATGCGTCTAGCAGTCATGACACGCTGATGATTATGCTCATCTCCACTGCAATTTTCATGCCGATTATCTTATTATACACGGCATGGGTTTTTAAGGTGATGAGGGGTACGGTATCTGGTCAGTATATCGATGAGAATTCTCACTCTGTATACTAATCTCATTCCATAGAAAGGTGAACGCAATGTGGTATTTTACCTGGATACTTGGCACGTGGTTTGCTTCATCTTTTGCCATCATGCTGGCATTGTGGCAGGAGGTTGATAATCCATCGTCATCGGTCGAGGGATTTAACTCTCACTGACGATCATTCGGAAAAATGAGAAGGGGCGGCATCGCCCCTTCTTTGATACCGCTTTAAATCCAGATTTTATCGTTATAAAACGATAAATTTACTGAGAAATAGCTAACCTATGTAATGGAGTTATAAAATGACTTGGTATCGCTCCTTGGGCCGCGATGGACGGTTTCTATTCTGGTTTATTATCGTGGTATCGACAGGTGGTTTTCTGCTTAGGCTTCTTTGGTTGTGGCGCTATTGGTAAAAATTAATAGTATTAAGGGTGTAAATGTTTTTGCCCTGTGTCGACCTGCTATGGGGATGACTGGTCTATGGGGCTTTAGCCTGCTACAATAGTGCATTGCGGTCTTGGCGTATGGAGGAGCGGTTGCCATGTAACGAATTTGGTCAGCCGATTGGTTATCCTATACCGGAATGGACCGAAAGGCCGCTTCCGTCGTCGACGCCGATGGTTGGCCGGTATTGCTGTGTCGAGACCTTGGATGCGTCTTGCCACGCTGCCGATCTCTGGGCGGCTTATGCCGAAGCTCCCGATGGGCGGGACTGGACCTATCTTGTTGCCGGGCCGTTTTCTGGTCTCGAGGATTACACGAGTTACGTCCAGCGGATTTCTGAGAGCCGCGACCCGTTTCATTATGCGATTCTTGATCGTGCGACCGGGAAAGCGGTCGGGACCGTGGCCCTGATGCGCATAGATCCGGTCAATGGCGTCATCGAGGTCGGGCATGTAATACCATCGAGCCTTGATGGTGACTCATCAAGGCTGCCCTCAGACGCCGGGCGGGCGCATCCGCGCCCTTGGCTTCGCGCGCATGGGCGCGCGGGGCCGCCGTCGCGGCCCGAGGACCGGCGATGTGTCAGTATCAGGGCTCGCCGGTATAACATGGTCGCCGCGCATGCAGCGCAGCCGCGTCGGCACGGAAGCGACCTATCTTCTCATGCACAGGGTCTTCGAGGACTTGAGGTATCGTCGCTATGAATGGAAATGCGATAGCTTGAATGCCCGATCCAAGGCGGCGGCGGAACGCTATGGATTTCGTTTCGAGGGCCTCTTCCGTCAGGCGGTTGTTTACAAGGGGCGAAGTCGGGATACCGCGTGGTACTCCATCATCGATCGGGAATGGCCGCGCATTCGTTCGGCGTTTGAGCAATGGTTGTTGCCAGAAAATTTCGACAGCACCGGGAACAGCCTTCGGTCTTTGCGCAGCGTCATGGATAGAATCCCAGAAGAGAGGAATCCCGACGAGCCGTAACACTGACATAGTGCCGGTCTTCGGGCTGCGGTTGCTTGGCCTCTGTGCCTAGCCTCTGAAGGCGGCTTTGATGGCATCATCGACCGACCGTCACAAGAAAAGCTTCGTTCGAAAGGCGCTCGAAGCGAATATCCACGTCGAGAAAGCGGCGGATGATGTTGGCGGATGTCTTTGTGTGCTTGGTTGGGGTGACGGTTGTGAAGCGGCCAGACCCGGCCAACGCCATGGGTAACAGCAGTTGGTCGGCGAGGAACGGGCCTGCGAAAGCGGAAGAGGTCAGATAACCCATCATGCGGGTGGCGGCTTGCTTCCCGATGCTTTGCGCGGAAACGCCAAGCCGACCGAAGCCCGTTACAATCTCCGTCACATGTTCAAAGGCGGCCTCGAGGAGCAGGACATTGCCGGGGCCGACCGGACGCGGTGGGCGCTCCAGCCGGAAGGCCTGCTCCGGCCAGTCAAGAATGGCCTGCGCGCTTGCCAGTTCGCGCGTGCCGATATTGTCATCGAGCATGGACATGACAGCCGTAGCGGAGACCCCGACGAGCGGCCCGCGCTCAATCCATTCCGTAGGAGCCAGCGTGCTTGGCTCAAGTGCGATGTCTACCCGTCCTCCTCCCGCCGGATAAAAACCGTGGCGAAGCAGGCGCGCGGTGACATGCCCGCCCATTTGTTGGACCAGAGGCAGAAAGGTGCGGTCAATGAAATCGAACGGCGGTGCGTGGAGATTATGTGTACCGCCCTCAATCGTCAGCCGGGACGGGCGATCCGCCAGCAGCAATGGCAGCAAGAGAGTCTGTAGCACCAAGTTCGTACTGCCGGCGGTGCCAATGGCAAAGCGGTAGTCACCGGGAACCACCCGACCGGGTTTGAACAGGACGCTCTGGGCCCCCACGGCAACGCCCTCGCAGAGGGCGCTGCCGATTGTGCATGCGGCTTCAATGGCCGTGACATGTTGGCGCATCAATCCGGGCTTACTTCGGTTTGCCCGGATGTTGTCGATGCGGACTGTTTGGCCTGTCACCAGAGACAAGGCGAGCGCATTGCGCAAAATCTGCCCGCCGCCTTCTCCCTCTGATCCGTCGATGACGATCACGTGTCCAGTTTCCTTCGGCTGACGTGAAGGGTTTAACCCTTTACGCATAAAACCTGTTTCAAAGTATGGGCAATCTCTACCAAGTCCGCCTGAGCGGCCATCACCGTTTCGATTGGCTTGTAGGCTCCGGGGGTTTCGTCAAGGACGCCTAGATCTTGGCGGCATTCGACGCCCGTCGTCGCCGCAACATGGTCTTCGACGGTGAAGCGACGCAGGGCTTCATGCCGTGACATCAGTCGCCCGGCGCCGTGGGAACAGCTTTCGAAAGACTCCCGGTTGCCGAGACCCCGTACAATGAACGACCGCGTTCCCATGGAGCCCGGAATGATGCCCATGACGTCCTTGGCCGCTCGAACCGCCCCTTTACGCGTGACCAGGATGTTTTGGCCAAAATGCCGTTCGCGTTGAACATAGTTGTGATGGCAGTTAATCGCCTCGACTTCGGCATCAAAAGGCTTGGTGATAATGTCTCGCATCACCTTGATCATACTCGACATCATCAACCGACGATTCAGCGCAGCGAAATCCTGTGCCCAGCCGACAGCCTCGACATAATCGTCGAAATGTTGAGTGCCTTCGGGGAAATAGGCCAAATCCCGGTCAGGAAGATCAATAAACCAACAGCGCATGTCTTGCTTGGCCAATTCAATGAAGAATTGGCCGATGGCATTACCAATGCCCCTCGATCCCGAGTGCAGCATGACCCAAACACGTTCGCTCTCATCCAGGCAAATTTCAATAAAATGGTTGCCTGTCCCTAGCGTACCCAAATGAGTCAGGCTATTGGCTTTGCCGAGTTTCGGATATTTTGCCACGATTGCCGTGAATCGCGCGTCGAGGCCGGCCCAGGCCGCAGTGATGTCTGGCGGTGGCTTACCCCAGGAACCGGGGTCTCGCTTGCCTTTCCCGACATCCCGACCGTGAGGGATCGCCTGCTCGATTGCGGCGCGCAAGGCTCTTAGCGTGTCGGGCAGGTCCGAAGCCACCAGAGATGTACGGACTGCCATCATTCCGCAGCCGATATCCACCCCAACAGCAGCCGGAATGACCGCGCCCTTGGTCGGAATGACCGAACCGACCGTGGCGCCGATGCCGACATGGACGTCGGGCATGACCGCCACATGATTCACCACGAAAGGCATGCGCGCTACGCGCTCAAGCTGAAGACGTGCTGCCGGCTCAATCTGAACACCACGGGTCCACATCTTGATGGGCAAGCCACCCTCGACATTTGCAATTTCGTAATTCCGATCCATCGGTTCCATCGGTTCCATCTCCTCGCTCTCCAGCCATTTTTATCGACGGGGTGCTGTTGACAAAATGCAGCCAGCATGCGATCCGGCTCGGCTTGCCGAAAAATCAGGCTAATACGCTCATTTTATTATAGTTTTTTCGGAGCAGGGAGGATTGGCGCTTAAAGGCGCGTGGCGATTTACGATAGCTAAAGATATGATCTTATATTATAATCTCGCTCATGAAGCCCCTTACCGTCATTGGATTCATCGGTTCCACCTTGGACGCCAGCAAATCCGGCCCGGCCCGCTGGAACAAGTGGCGGCCATCGGTGGGGCTGTGCATGTATGAAGATCTGCGTGTGGACCGCTTTGTGCTTTTTTATGGTTGCAACTATGAACGGCTGGCTCGCTGTGTCATGAGCGATATCGCAACCGTTTCTCCAGAGACAAAAGTCGAGCTGTGCCTCATGGATTTTGATGACCCATGGGATTTTGAAGAAGTTTATGGAAAATTACTTGATTTTTCCCGTGCATTTTCCTTTGATAATGATCATGAAGATTATCTTATTCATATTACAACGGGAACTCATGTTATTCAGATTTGCCTGTTCTTGTTGACCGAGGCGCGTTTTTTGCCGGGGAAACTCCTTCAGACGCAGCCAAGGCCGTTTCAGCCTGATGGCGAGCGAGGGGGTTTTTAACAGAGTGCATTGACATTGCGCAAACATGCTCATACATTACCGAAATGAGCAGATTAGTGACGATAGGTGAGGCGGCGGACGCCCTTGGAGTCTCGGTGCAGACGTTGCGCCGCTG
>Ga0302270_10000265_pt1 | contig 56545 bp, 52 predicted proteins | sample III_Bog_E2_3_FD_198773 | JGI IMG/M metagenome (GOLD analysis project Ga0302270, IMG submission 198773) | Peat permafrost microbial communities from Stordalen Mire near Abisko, Sweden - III_Bog_E2_3 | ecosystem: Environmental > Terrestrial > Soil > Wetlands > Peat | place: Sweden: Abisko... | reverse complement strand
GCAAGCCAAGTTGTGGCACATCCGCTACCCCGTAAAAGACATGCCGGGACGCTACGTCACAGTCGCCACCACGCGACCGGAGACGATGCTCGGAGACACGGCGGTCGCCATCCATCCCGACGATGAGCGCTATCTCGATCTCCACGGCAAGAGCGTCATCCTGCCCTTGATGAACCGCGAGATTCCGATCATTTGCGACACGCTGGCGGACCCGCAGTTCGGCACCGGCGTTGTGAAAGTCACGCCCGCGCACGATCCCAACGACTTCGAAGCCGGCAAGCGCCACAAGCTGCCGCTCATTGTCGTCATCGACAAGAACGCCGTGATGACCGCCGAAGCCGGCGAGTTCGCCGGCCTGGACAGATATGACGCGCGCAAGGCCGTGCTGGCGCATCTCGAAGCAGAGGGCTCGCTGGTGCGCGCCGAGGATTACAAGCTGAGCGCCGGCACGTGCCAGCGCTGCAAGACCGTGGTGGAACCGCTCGTCTCGACGCAGTGGTTCTGCAGCATGAAGCCGCTGGCCGAACCCGCCATCAAGGCCGTGGAAGAGGGCCGCATCGTTTTCGTGCCGGAGAGCTGGTCAAAGACCTACTTCGAATGGATGTACAACATCCGCGACTGGTGCATCTCGCGCCAGCTCTGGTGGGGCCATCGCATTCCGGCCTGGCACTGCGAAGACTGCGGCGCGATCACCGTCTCGCGCACTGACGTGGAGGCGTGTTCGAAGTGCGGCTCGAAGCACATTCACCAGGACCCGGACGTGCTGGACACCTGGTTCAGCTCGGGCCTGTGGCCCTTCTCGACGCTCGGCTGGCCGGACCAGACCGAGGAGCTGAAGACTTACTACCCGACCTCGCTGCTGATCACCGGCTTCGACATCCTGTTCTTTTGGGTGGCGCGAATGATCATGCTCGGCATCGAGTGCATGGGCGACGTGCCGTTCCGCACGGTCTACATTCACGGCCTGGTGCGCGACGCGGAGCGCCAAAAGATGTCCAAGACCAAGGGAAACGTCGTGGACCCGCTGGTGGTGACCGAACAGTATGGTACCGACGCGGTGCGCTTCGCCCTGCTGCGCGGAGCCGCGCCGGGCACCGACATCGTGTTCAGCGAAGAGCGCATGACCAGCTCACGCGCGTTCGCTAACAAGATCTGGAATGCGGCCCGCTTCGTCTTTATGCAGATGGAGAAGCTCGAAGTCGAGCAGCTCCAGCTCGACTCGATCGACGCATTTGCGCCTGCGCCGCTTCCCGCCGGCGGCGCGGTTACGCTCGAAGACGCCTGGATCTTCCACCGTTTGAGCGACGTCGCCGCGAAGATGGATCACGCGCAGAAGACGTTCCGCTTTCACGAATGCGCCGACCTGCTATACGGCTTCTTCTGGGACGAGTTCTGCGACTGGTATGTCGAGCTGAAGAAGCTGCGCATCAACGAAGGCGCCGACGCGCAGGTTCATCTCTCGAACCTGCTGCGCGTGTTCGAATGCGCGCTGCGGCTGCTGCATCCGGTGATGCCGTTCCTCAGTGAAGAGCTATGGCAGCGGCTGATCCAACGCGGCGATGGCATTCCCGAGTCGCTCTGCATCGCGGCGTACCCACAAGCCAATCCGGCAGCGCTGAACGAAGATGCGGCACGGCAGATGGCACTCTTGCAGGAGATGATCACTGCGGCACGCGCGCTGCGGGCCGACCAGAAGCTCGATCCGAAGCAGCGGCTCGAAGGCGAGCTATACGCGCACGACAAAGCCACCGCGGAGCTGGCCGCCTCGCAGCAGGCCGCGCTCGAAGCGCTCACCAATACGACCTTTAGGCTCGCCATTGCCGGTGAGGTTCACTCCGCCGGCGCGTCGCGTTCGACGCCCGAATTCGACGTTGTATTAAAGCTCTCCGGAGCGCAGGCCGACGCGATGAAAGTGCGGTTGCAAAAAGAGATTGAGCAGCTCACCAAGGTGGTGGAGAACACGCGCCGCCAGCTCAACAACGAGAAGTTCACAGCCAAGGCTCCGGCGCACGTCATCGAAGAGATGCGAACGAAGCTCGCCGATTATGAGACGCAGATCGAGCGCAGCCGCGCGGCGCTCTCTGAAACCGGGGCTTAGGGTTTGCGGAGCACCGGCGTGGTGAGGCAGGCTTCAGCCTGCGCGGGGCGTCCAGCCCCGCCCGCGTTGTGTGGAAGATTGGACCGGCTGAAGCCTGCCCCACCACCGCGCCAGGACCACACTGCGGCGTTATCTATTTCAGGAGGTTTGCTCCATGTTTAACACCACCCATCCCGAAGTTCTGGACGCCGTCCGGCGCGCGCTGGAGGAAGACATCGGCACGGGCGACGTCACGACGGAATTGACTGTGCCCGCGGAGCGCAGAGCCTCCGGGGCATTCTACGCGCGTGAGCCGATGGTGGTAGCCGGTGCGGAACTGCTTCCCGTGATCTACGAACTGCTGGGCGGCGTGGAGTCGATCGAGCTGCTGAAGCACAGCGGCGACCGCGCGGAGCCGGGCGGTTGTATCGCTCGCGTGCGAGGTTCGGCGCGCCTGCTGCTGACTGCGGAGCGCACCGCGCTCAACTTCATCCAGCGCTTATCGGGCGTCGCCACGCTGGCCCGCCAATTCTCGGAGGCTGTGGCCGGGACGAAATGCCGCATCCTGGATACACGCAAGACCACGCCGGGCTTGCGCGCGCTTGAAAAGATGGCTGCGGCGGCGGGTGGCATCACGAATCACCGCCAGGGCCTGTTTGACGCGATTCTGATCAAGAACAACCACATTACGGCAGCGGGCGGCGTCCGGGCGGCCCTTTCCGCCGTGGCCGGCCAGACCATCCCGGTGGAGATTGAGGTGCGGACCCTTGCTGAGTTGGACGAAGCTCTCGAATGCGGCGCCAGGCGTCTGTTGCTGGACAATCTGACGCCGGAACAAGCCAGCGGGTGGGTCGCAAGAATCGCGGGACGCGCGACCATCGAACTCTCCGGGGGCATCACCCTGGAGACCGCCCGCGCCTACGCGGAAGCGGGCGCGGATTTCGTCTCCGCTGGCGCCATCACCCATTCGGCCCGCGCGCTCGACATCAACTTCCGGCTGGCGCTCGACTAGAGTCGGGCGGGCCTGTCGGGCACGGATACCGCTGCCGGCAAAGAAGCGCCGCTTGAGGTCAATCCAGGATGCCGGCCGGTGTCCCCATTTTGGATTTATCTGCGGGGCATCTTAAGAATTGCAAGAAGCCTGCCTGCTTCGGCGAGTCAACCCTCCTCTTGCACTTGCCCCCTTGGCTGGCTACCGCCGGAACCCGGCTGAAACGAAATGACCCCGCCGGAGCGGGGCCATCAAGGGGGAGTTAGAAAGAACAACGAGGAAATTCCGGTCGCAATCTTCGACGCAGACCTTGTTCCGCACGGCCAACGGCCACCAGGATGAGCGGGTGAAGTTACTGCTTCTTGCGAAAACGCTTGGCAAGCAGGAGAGCCAGCGCCCCCGCTCCGACAAGGACAGTGGTGCCTGGTTCCGGAATTGCAGCCAGCCTGCCTCCACTTCCCTCAAACGCTGTGGTGGTGGGGATTTGCTGGCTCGCATAGCCTATGTCGAGCCCGAAATCGTTGACGCCCGTAGGATAGAAACCGGGGCCTCCCGCGTAAAAGGGCTGCGAGAAAGGCTCACCGGCCAGCTTCACGAACGGGTCCGATGCGCAGGTGTCACAACTCCGGCTGAAGCCGATGAGCGAGCCGTCCTGGTTGATCCCCGTGAGCCAGGTAACATCAGCGTTGGGGTAATCGACGTACTCAAAGGTTCCATTATGGTAAATGAACCCGTGGACCTCGCTGCCGTCGAAGTAGCTACCGACGACATCGCCCTCTTGATTGATAGACAGCCCGTAGGTCGCGACCGCGCCAGGAACGTCTATGGTCGTGAAGACCCCGGCGTACTCAGTGAACCCGTGGGTAACGCCACTGGCATCGACATAGTAGCCCACGACCCGTCCCGTGCCATTGATGCCGTATGCGTAGGTCTTCACGGCTCCGGGCGCGTTGAGAGTTGTGTATACGCCGCCGGCATCCATGAACCCGTGCGTACCGGACGCATCCGAGAAGTAGCCGACGACCACGTTGGTATTGTTGACTCCCGTGGCGTGCGTGTCGGTCGCTGCAGGTGGATCGACCGGAATGAACTTCCCGTCCGGCGTGTTCAGAAACCCGAAATATGTCCCACCGCTGTAAGTCCAACCCACGTGCGAGCCAAAATCGTTTAACCCATAGCGGAGCATCCCACCGTCAGCCAACGTAGGGGACGAATAGATGCTGTAGGTTGGGTCGGCGAGGGCTGTCCCCCCCAGCAAAAAAACGAATCCCACGACACCCACGAGCAATGTTTTCAGCGTCATAGCGCGTTCTCCTCCCTCTCGCTCTGTACGAAGCGACAAAGTTACACCACGCATCCATTAGAATGGTGGCATAACTCCTCCCGCAAGAATTGTAATGGGAAGGAGATCAATCGTCAATGCCCATCTTTACTAACATAATTGTTCCTGTTTCCTGGCACCTTCCTAACGCTTCTCATCTTGTTTCCTCACCTTCGTATTCCTGGCCGGTTGCCTGTCGCTGGCAGCGCTGACCGACGGCGTCATGCAACCGGGTCAAAGTATTCTCAAGACGCCTCCTGGAGGCGTCTTCCGAGCACAATTGGCCACAGTTTGGCCCTATCTTCTTCTTCCAGGAATCCTGAGAGCGCCCGACTGGAGCACCGCTCGGGGCGCTGAAGCGTCCCAGCACCGCTGGCAATTCTCATACGGAGCGCGCCGCTCACGCCGTGAGGGTCTGCCGAACGTAAGCGATGTACCGGCTCGGGACCGCGCGATTGCCACGGTTGTCGCGCTCGTACCAAGAGAGATACAGCCGCCGTTTCGCCCGGCTGATCGCGACGTAGAATAGCCGGTGTTCTTCGCTCAACCGTCCCTCCCGCTTGCTGCGCGCGCTGGGGAAGTTGTCGTCGGTGGCGGAGGCGATAAAAACCACCGGATACTCTAAACCCTTGGCCTGGTGCACGGTGAGAATGGCGAGCTTGTCCTCGCGATTGGCCTGCCGGTCTAGATCGGTCGCGAGCGTCACGTTTTCCACCACCTCGCGATAGGCCATCTCGGGCGGCAACAGCGGGTCGTCCAACTCATGGCAGAACGCTACCAGTTGCTTCAGGTATTCCAGGCGCTTCCTCTCGTTCGGGTCCTGCTGGTAATACTCGGCCAGGCCTGACTCGTCGAGAATGCGCGTCAGAAGCTCGTCAGGCCGTTCCTCGAACATCCGTTCGCTCCAGCGTGCAACTTTTCGGGCAAGCGGCTCAAAGCGCGCGGCATTGCTTCGGACTGCCTCCTGGCGCGTTGTCGCGGTCTCGGCCAGGCGCTTGCAGAGCACATCGATCAGAGCCGCGTTCGCCTCCACGTCGGCATGCGCTTCGTGCGCGTGATCCAGTTTGATGTCGAACTGGACGCTGAGGGCCCCCAGGCTGTAACGCCTGAGCGTGCGGAACAGGCGCCGGGCGATCTCCAGCGTGTCGAAGCACAGTGGCTGCACCTGATCGAGGCCCAGCTTCCGGAGCGCGGCACGCAGAAAGTAGACGTCGAACCCGTTGATGTTATGGCCGGTCAGAACACTCCCGCCCAGAAACTCCAGGAACTCGGGGATCACCACGCTGGCAGGGCGCCCGTTGGCCGCCAGGAACTCGTCGGTATAGCCGTGAATCTGCGAGGACTCGCCTACCGGGCGCTCGGTTCGGATGTAGGCATGGAAGTGCGTCTCGCCCTCGTGCGAGCCCTCCGGCCCGCGGCGAGTCGCGGCGATCTCGCAGATCTCATCGAGCGACGGATCGAGCCCCGTGGTCTCGAAATCGAAGACAACCAGGCTGCCATTGGCCCAAGCGTCGAGCAATGGCGCGTAGGGCTCGCCCCATTCGTAAGTCGTCGTCCGCAACAGGTCGCCCAGGTTCAGTCCAGCGTCGCGCGGCGCGCCCCGCAATTCCTTCAACGTGGCCGGCCCCACGCCCTTCGACGGGCGCTCCAAATAGCGCAGAATGCTCTGCACATCGTTGAGATTGAGCAGCAGGCGCAGGTGCGCCATCGCATCCTTCACCTCCATGCGCTCGAAGAACTTCACGTTTTCCACGGGCAGATGCGGCACCTTGAGACGCTGAAACTGCTCGGAGAGGTCGCGGGCGTTGAAGTTCGTGCGCACCAGAACCGCGCAATCCGAGTAGCGGAGCTTGTCGCTTTGCCGGACGTCTTTGAGGGTCGCGGTGATCCATTCGGCCTCTTCCTTGAGCGTGGCGCAAGCCTTCAGCACAACCGGTTCGCCCTCTTCCAGGCTGTGCGGTATTATCTCTTCCGTCACGGCTCCCTCCAGGGCATGGACTACGCTCGAACAGGCACGCAGAATCGCTCGCGTGGAGCGGTAATTCTGCGTGAGCAGAATCTCGCGCACCGGCGCGAATTCCTTGCGGTAGCTGGCCAGAATCTCTCCCGGCGCGGAACCCCGCCACTCGTAGATCGTCTGGTCCACGTCGCCGAAGAACGAGAGCCGGCGGTGGGACGTGGCGATTGCGCGCAGAATGCGGTACTCGCTCACGTTGGTGTCCTGCACCTCATCCACCTGGATCCATTGGAAACGCTCCTGCCAGCGGCGCAGGCTCGGGCCGGCCTCCTGCCAGAGCCGGTTGACGCCGATGACCAGGTCCGCGAAATCGAGCGCGTGGCTCTCCCGCAAAGCATGAACGTACTCGGCGTGGAGCGCGGCAAAGCGGAACGTGGTGGGAATGCGAAGTCCGGGCGGAGCGTTCTTGTCGCGGATGTCCTGAAACAGATCCTCCTGGCCGCGCCCGGCGTGGTTGCCGCCTGTCAGGTCGCCGAACGCCGCGAGGCGGATCTCCTGCAGTGCATTACTCAGGAAGAAGCCCAGCCGTTCGCGCCTTTCCGCCGTCACGCCCATGCGCACTGCGATCTCGCAGGCTGTCGAGCGCGCGTCCTCGTCGTCGAAGATCAGGAAGTCGCCGTCGAGACCGAGCGCGCTGGCGTCGCCGCGCAGGATCATGGCGCACAGCGAGTGGAAGGTGCGCGCGGTGATCTTCGACGCATCCTCGCCCAGCACGGCCGCGGCGCGCTCTCGCATCTGCCGCGAGGCCTTGTTTGTAAACGACAGGCAGAGGACCGAGCGCGCGGGCACTCCGTGGCCAATGGCATTCGCCGCCCGCCAGGCCAGCGCGCTCGTCTTGCCTGTGCCGACGGGCGCCATGACCAGCAGGCACTCGTCCCAGGCCTCGACAGCCTGCCGCTGTTCAGCGTTCAGTTGTTCCCAGGGAATTCCAGAAAGCACGAAGCCACTAGTCTACTGGAGTGCCGGTGAACCAGCGTGAACTCCGCATCCCATTCATCCGCACTTCAATTTGCTGTTTTGTTTTGTTGCGTCAGAAAAACAAGTCACAATGGTCTCGGTGGCCTGTCCGGATCCGGGTCCTGTGAAGCGTTTCATCCGGTGCTGTCGAGAATCGTTTAACGCGAATGAAATCAATGCATAAGGGGCTCAATAGGCTCGATAGAAACTTTCGATTGGACCCACGTGCATCGACTTCATATCCTACGGATCTAAACCAATATGGCCACTGCAAGCTCCATGACAACTGAATCGAATCCCAGTCAGGTTTCGCTGCTTCACAAGATCAGCAGTATCGTCAGCTCCGAACGGAGCACTGACGAGATGCTTGGAGAAATTGTCGGACTGACCGTGCAAGTCACCGATTGCGATGCTTGCCTGGTTTACTTGATCGATCAAACAACGAACGAAATTGTCCTGCGCGCATCGCAGGTGCCGCACGCCGCCGAAATCGGGAATCTTCGGATGCAGGTGGGCGAGGGCGTAACCGGATGGGTGGTTGAGAACAAGTCCGTGGTTGTTCTCACCTCCAACGCCTCTGCCGATTGGCGCTTCAAGCGGCTCGACCCGCTCGTGGAAGACACCTACGAGGCGTTCTGCTCCATTCCGCTCATCACGGGCGGCGAAGTGATCGGCGTTGTCAACGTGCACCACCGCGAGAAGCATGACCACACTCCGGAAGAGATCTCGCTGCTCACTTTCGTTGGCGAGCAGATGGGCGGCGCACTGGCGCGCGCCAAGCTGCAGAACGAGAATGCTCGTCTGGTCGAAGAGACGCAGGAGATGAAGCGGCAGCTCGAAACGCGCAAGCTCGTCGAGCGCGCCAAGGGTATCCTGCAGTTCAAGTTCAATCTGACGGAGGAAGAGGCCTATCTGCGCTTGCGCAATGAGAGCCGGCGCCTGCGCCGTCCCATGCGCGACCTGGCCGAGGCGATCATCCTCACCGAAGACCTGTCGCGCAAGACCAGCGAAGGCATCTCGGTCGATCGCGACGTCGAAGGCGACTAAGCGTTTTGTGGGGCGGCGCTCCAGCGCCGCGTGGGCTCTCCAGAGCCCGCTCTTCGACTAATCCGATTCTGGAACCTCCACGCGGCGCTGGAGACCTGCCCCACCACCTACAATTGAGGCTTGCGGCCTTTTACCCCTTACTTTCGCAATCCGCATCTGCTGACGCTGGCCGGGAACTTCTGGAAACGGCCCGCCGAGGATTCCCGCTTCCCCACTCGCCAGGTCCTCTACCCCGGTGAGCCAGGTACCCAAGTGCTGGTGGAAGAGAATCGTCCAGAGGGCGTTCCACGCGGTGAGGTCTTGTTGATGCACGGGCTGGAAGGCTCCAGCCAGAGCGGATACATGGTCTCGATGGCTCTCGCCCTCGCCGCAGCGGGATTTGTCGCTCACCGCGTCAACATGCGCAGTTGCGGCGGCACCGAGCACCTGACTCCGACGCTTTATCACTCCGGTTTGACCATCGACTTACGCACCCTGCTCGAAGCGTTTCGCGCCCAGGGGCGGGGTCCGCTGTTCCTGGTTGGCTACTCACTCGGCGGAAACGTCGTGTTGAAACTCGCGGGCGAACTGGCTGAGCGGGCGAAGGGACTGATTGCCGGGGTCTGCGCCGTTTCCACGCCGATCGACCTGCACGCCTGCGTACGGGCAATCGGCAGGCGGTCAAACTGGTTCTACGAGCAGCGCTTCGTGAAGAGGCTTTGCGAAAGGTATCGTCGCCGGCACGCCGCCGCTCCAGGGCGATTTCCCCTCGACGGCCTCGGTCAGGTCAGGACGATCTACCAATTCGACGATCGCTTCACAGCCAGGGCGTTTGACTTCGGAAATGCGGCGAATTACTACCGCACACAATCCAGTCTCGGCTTTCTCGCTTCCATCCAGGTCCCGACATTACTCGTTCAAGCTCAAGACGATCCCATGATCCCCTTCGAGATCTTCTTGAGGCGAGAGGTGCGCTCCAATCCGAACCTGACGCTGGTGGCTACCGGGCATGGCGGCCATCTCGGTTTCATCTCGCGGGACTTGCCCCGATTCTGGGCGGATGAGGTCTTGACGGAGTGGATCTCTTCGCAAGCAAGCCGGATGAATTCGGAACAAACCGGTCCCCTGCATCGTCTGAGTGAATGATGCATTCAAGCGCCTCGCTGACTGAGTCGTTCAAACTCGCCATCGACTCGCTCCGGGCCGCCAAGCTGCGGAGCTTCCTCACTCTTCTTGGGATCATCCTCTCCACGACGACACTGATTTCCGTGATGTCCATCATCCATGGGATGAACATCTATGTGGCGGAAAAGATCGCGGACATGGGAGCGGGCGGGTTCGTCGTTGTGCGCTTCGCCTTCCTGGGCGATTGGGACCCGAAGAAGTTCCTCGAATTGCAAAAGAAGAACCCCGAGCTTTCCATTGAGGAGTATGAGTTCCTCCGGCAGAAAGCCAGTCTGATCGGCGAGATCGGCATGGAGAGCGAGACATCCGGGACGCTGACTTACAAAGGGTTCCACCAGGATCAGGTGGATATCAAAGGCGGCACGGCGAACATGAACATCCTGGACAACGTCCAGGTTGAGTCGGGGCGGTATTTCAGCATGGGCGAGGATCAGAATCGCCGCCAGATCGCATTCATCGGAGCGGACTTGAAAGATAAGTTCTTTCCCGACTCCGATCCCGTGGGCAAAGTGATCAACGTGGAGGGCCGGCCCTTCGAGGTCGTGGGCGTGGCCAAACGCCTGGGCAATGTCTTCGGACAGTCGCAGGACAACTTCGTCCATATGCCCATCCACGCGTTCTTCAAGATGTATGGGTCGCGGCGCTGGCTCAACTACTCCATGACTGCCAAGAACCCGGCCATGCTCGAATCCGCCATGGATGAGGTGAAATCGCTGATCCGCGCGCGGCGCCATCTGCCGCCCGGGCAGGGGGACAACTTCATGGTCCTCACGTCCGACTCCATCATGAAACTCTGGGATAGCCTGACCGGCGCCATTGCAGCTACGGCCATCGCGGTGGTGAGCGTCTTCATGGTGGTGGGCGGCGTCGTCGTGATGAACATCATGCTGGCCGTGGTCACCGAGCGAACGCAGGAAATCGGCGTCCGCAAGTCGCTCGGCGCCCGCAAAGTCGATATTCTCCGCCAGTTTCTTGTGGAGTCCGCTGTCTTGTCGGGGTGCGGCGGGTTGATCGGGGTGACAATCTCCTGGCTCATGGCAATCATCGTTCGTATGGCTACCCCGGTTCCCATGGCCCTGCCCGCGTCATCGATCTTTATCGGCGTCGGACTCTCCTCGGCGGTGGGCATCTTCTTCGGTATTTATCCGGCGCAGAAGGCGGCGAAACTCGACCCGATCGAGGCACTGAGGGCGGAGAAGTAAGCGATGCAGAACTACCTTCGAGAGCTTGCGTTGCTTTACGCCGGCGTTCAGTTGGCCTGGGACGCGATTCGCGGCCACAAAATGCGGTCTTTTCTGACCGTTTTGGGTGTGATTATCGGCACGGGCGCGATCATCGGCGTGGGTTCGATCTTGACCGGCTTCGACTCCGCCATATCCAATGCCATCAAAGGCTTTGGCACCGACACTATCATCGTGACGCGCTGGGAGGCGGGCGTGCATTTCGGCAACTCCTCCTCCGAGGAAGAGAAACGCAAGCCCATCACCTTTGAAAATGCGCGGGCGATTGCGGAGCGCTGTCCGTCGGTCGATAGCGTGGGTCCCTATCTGTTTGCGAACTGGGGCATCCATCGCGTGAAGTACAAGAGCAACGACGTGTACCAGGCGCAAATCGGCGGAACCACCGAGGGCTACGTGGCCAGTGGGCAGGCCGACATGAAGTTCGGCCGCTTTTTCAGCGAATTCGAGAATCAGCATCGTGTACCCGTCGTCGTGATTGGAGAGGACGTCTACAAGACCTTATTCGCCGCTCAGGACCCGACTGGCAAGACGATCGAAGTGGACGGACACTCCTACCAGGTGGTCGGCGTCATGAACCGTCCCTCGAACTCGTTTCCCGGCCAGCAGGACAACCGCGTGATGCTGCCCTACTGGACGATGCGTAAGCTCAACCCAGGCGCCAACGAGCACATGCTGATGGTCAAGGCCAAGCCGGGTCTGCTGCCCAGAGCGATGGATGAGGTGCGCGGGGTCCTGCGACAGGAACGGCATGTAAAGTGGAACGATCCGGATAATTTCGGGCTCTCGACGCCGGAGTCGATGATTGAGAACTTTCGCTCGGTGACTTCGGTAACGGCGCTGGTGATGGTGGTTCTCAGCTCGGTGGGACTGCTGGTCGGCGGCATCGGAGTCATGAACATCATGCTGGTCTCGGTCACTGAGCGGACTAAGGAGATCGGCATCCGCAAAGCGGTCGGCGCGCGCCGGCTGGACATCGTCATCCAGTTCCTGACCGAAGCGATCGTCCTGACGTTTTCAGGGGGATTCCTTGGCATGATGCTTGGGTGGATCATCTCCATGGCTGCGCGTCTGGCCTTCCCCACCCTGCCGACGACCGTTCCGATGTGGGCGGCTCTGCTCGGCATCGGCGTCTCGGTTGGCGTCGGACTCTTCTTCGGGCTATGGCCCGCGACGAAGGCAGCCCGTCTGGACCCGGTGGACGCGCTGCGCTACGAATAATCCGGCCTGATAACCTGGAGCAATGCGGCGCGTCGCCATTCCGGCACTGTTCTGTCTCTTGTGTGCCGGGATCGCCTCCCAGTCGGCTGAGGCGCAGAAACGCGCACCCGCGCGCGACCTGTCGACCGCCCCGCCCTATTGGTTTCACTATCCCCAATTCACCGACGCGGAAGTGCGGCTGGTGGTGAACTGGTTCGAGGACGCCTTGGAAACCCGGCGGCTCCGCATCACCCCAATGCCCGCGACGGTCGCTCGCGAGATTCACATCAGCGCCAAACTCACGGCGAACATCCTGAAGAGTCTGTCGGCTCCGCCAGCCGAACTCGAGGCGAAGCTGCTGCCGCTACCCGATGGGTACCGCCGGATGCTGGCGGGTTCCGTCCTGGTGATTATCAAGACCGGCGAAGAACTGGTAGTGGATACGCTTCCAGTTGGCGGCAAGTAGCGGAACATCAGCCGCCCCAATTGCGTTCACTCTTACCAGGATGATCCTGCGTCTCGCTCTATTCTCCTTGTGCCCGCTGGCTGTGTTCGCCCAGACGGCAGCGTCGCCCGGCCTGGAGGAAGTCCTGCGGCGCCTCGCCGAGAACCAGGAAAAGGCCGTAAGCGCGCGACAGTCGATCGTCTATACGCAGGAGACGCGTACGCGCCTGATGCGCGGCGGCGGGAAATTGGCCCGCGAGGAAAAGCGCCGTTATACGGTGGCGCCCACAGCCACCTCGACCGAAAAGAAGCTCGATTTCTTCGATGGAAACTACCGGAAGAACGGCAAACTGATGTCGTATACGGATCCGAAGTTCCGCTACAAGGACATGGACATCGATGGCGACCTGGTCGAAGACATGACCGACGACATGGTCAACGACAAAGAGTCGCGTGACGGCATTCCGAGGAACCTGTTTCCTCTGACAGCGCAAGAACAGGCGCACTACACCTACCGTCTCGCCGGTACGCAAACGGTCAACGGCGCCGAGGCGATCCGCCTCCAGTTCGAGCCGAAGAAAGGTGACGACGAGCGGGCGTGGGCGGGAGAAGTGCTCGTCGATCCGGCGGAGTTCCAGCCAATCCGCGTCGTCACGCGACTGGCGTTCAACATCCCGTGGGCGGTCAAGGTCTTCCTGGGAACCAACGTCCGTCAGCTCGGGTTCACCGTCGCCTATCGCAAAGTGGCCGACGGGCTCTGGTTCCCGGTTTCGTACGGCACTGAGTTCCATCTGCGCGTCCTGTTCGGCTACGCCCGGACCATCGTGCTGAGCCTCGACAACCGGGACTTTCGACGCGCTTCGGCGGAGAGTACCATCCAGTTCGAAGATCGCGCAAACGAATCGACGCTTCCCTGATGCGCCTGGGATCGCCGATCTCCAGATCGGCATCCATTGCTGCGTCAGCGGCAACCATGCTGGGACATTCTGGTTGAGGTTTGCCCGCGCATACTCTGCAGCAGGAAGACAAACATCCACCACTCCCTCACGGTCGTGGCTCCGTTTCAGAGCTGTGGTTTCGGGGTATTTTCAGAGAAGATGCTTTCGTTTGACTTCGACCCCGGCCGGCCGCTCGACGACTACCTCGCCGCGGTGCCCGATGGCCCGGCGGTCTTCCTCGCATGGCCGAGGCCGGATGACGCCCAGGCGCGGCCTTATCTCTCGAAAACCAGCTTCCTTCGCCGCCGGTTGCGCCGCTTGCTGGGTGCGGAAGACGGGGTGTCGCGCCGGCTCAACCTGCGAGAGATTGCGGGTCGCATCGAGTATCAACCGACCGCCTCCAAGCTGGAAGCGAGCCTGCTGTTTTACGAAATAGCGCGCAACCATTTCCCCCAAGAGTACGAGCGCATGGTCCGCCTCCGCCCCCTGCCGTTCGTCAAGGTGCTGCTTGCCAACGAGTTCCCGCGGACCACGATCACGGCTCGCCTGAGCGCTTCTGGAGCCTTTCATTTCGGCCCGTTCCGCACGCGCGTCGCGGCCGAGCGCTTTGAACAGGAAGTGCTCGACCTGTTTCAGGTCCGGCGTTGCCAGGAGGATCTGCTCCCCTCGCCCGAGCATCCCGGCTGCATTTATGGCGAAATGATGCGCTGCCTGCGGCCATGCCAGGAGGTCGTCGGCGTCGAAGAGTATCGCAGCGAGGTGGACAGGCTGGTGGAGTTCCTCGCGAGCAACGGCGACTCGCAGCTCCACTCGATCGCCTCCGCGCGCGAACATTTCAGCGAGGAGATGCGCTTCGAGGACGCGCGCCGCCAGCACGAACGCTACCAGCGTGTAGAACAGGTCCTGCGGCTGCGAGACGAGCTGGCTACCGGCCTGGAGCGACTGTGCGGAGTGGCCGTTCTGCCCTCGGCGGATCCAGCCACCGTGGCGTTACGGTTCTTCCTGCAAGGCGTCTGGCTGCCCGAATCGCCTTTCCGCCTGCTCCAAGGCGGCGACATGGTCCCGATGGACCGGCGCCTCAGGGATATCGCCAACGTGTTGAGCGTCCCGCGCGTCAGTCTGCGGGAGCGGCAGGAGCACATTGCACTGCTCGCCCGTTGGTACCATTCCTCGTGGCGCGACGGCGAGTGGATTCCCTTCCCCGCTCTCGACGAAATGCCCTACCGTCGAGTGGTCCGGGCGATCAGCCACGTGGCGTCGAGCCAGCAGACGCTCCCGTTCTGAAGCGAATGTGGAGCGGCCCTCCAGAGCCCGATCCGGACAAACTGGCAGGGCCTGGAGGCACCACGCGGTGCTGGAGCGCCGCCCACACTTGCCGCAGGCTCCTCAAGCGGCCTTCCGGTGTCTATCATGGGGAGAGGTTTGTAGAAAGTGCCCACCGTATCGACAGCGCGCGCCCACAAGACCAATCTGATACCTATTGCCATCGTCGCCATCCTCGTAGTGGTCGCGGGCGCAGCCATCTGGTTCTTCCTGTTGCGCGGCGGCGGGCCCGCCCAGCCCAATCCGCTGACACCCGAGGCTAAGGCCTATGTACGGAATCTCGGCCTGGCGGAAGTGGAGATGAAGGCCAAAGAGAATGCGCTGGGCGGCACGCTGGTAGAGATTACCGGCAAGATCACGAACAAGGGGACCCAGACGCTCCGAGCCGTCGATCTGAACTGCATTTTCTACGACCCTTATGGCCAGGCGGTCCTGCGGGAGCGCGTGCCGATTGTCCGTTACAAGGGGGGTGCGGGGTTACAGCCTGGCGAAACGAGAGGCTTCCGGCTGCCGTTCGATTCGATTCCAGCCGGATGGAACCAGGCCCTGCCGCAACTGGTGATTGCTGGCATCGATTTCGAGAAATGAGCGCGGACCGGAGGCGCAACGGGCCTCGGCCTGCTCACCAGCAGGCGTGGTTTATCAACCGCGTCACACGGATAGGCCGCGAATTTGAACGAGAAGCGTTTTCGCTTTCCCACGCCGGCTCTCGTAAAGTAGAGAATAGAGTTGGGGAACCTGAGTAGTCGTCTCCGCTTCGAGATCAGATGGATTCAATCACACTCCGCATCCGGCTGACCGCATCCAAGAAGCTCTCGCTGAAAATCCGAGTGATTCCGAAGAGCCCCAAAACCGAATGGGGCGGCGTCCTGGATGACGGCACCATCAAAGTGAAGGTTGCCGCCGTGCCCGAGAAGGGCAAGGCGAACGAGGAATTGATTCGCTTCCTCGCGGGAGAGGCCGGCGTGCCGAGGGATAACGTCGAAGTTGTCGCCGGAGCCGCCAGCCAGAACAAACTCGTCCGGCTGCGGATGTAGCAGCAGCCGCGGCGCGTCTCAATCGCGCTGGAACACCCGCCATCCCGCAATCCACCCGGCCGCGCCAAGCACGGCGACCACGCCTCCGTGCCACAGCGCCGAGTGTCCGCTGTCCACCACCGGGCAATACGTTTCCTGGACGATAAAGGCCAGGCATCCCGCCGCGATGCCGGCAAACCAGCCCGCGCGCAGTGGCGACAACAGATAGCCGCGCCGCATCACCAGCCAGATCACCACGCCGGCTGCGAATCCAACCAGCAGACCCTCGCAGCAGCACAGCGACCCGTGGCGCCAGAATCGCGGTTCCGGGCGGAATTCATACAGCACGAAAGGCCCGGCCCACAGCATTGTCGCGAGCGCCGCCGCCGCGTACCTGCACGGCGCCGCCAGACTCAGCCCCGGTTCGCGTTCGCGCAACGCCGCCGCCAGCGAAAACACAAGCACGATGCCGGCGCCGAGGTAGCTTGCGGCTCTCTGCCACGGTAAGCGGGCCGCCCAGCCACGCGTGCCGAACACCAATACGCCAGCCACGAGCAGGCACGCCAGCGCAGTCAGTGTGCCAGCGGCCGCAATCAGAGGGCTTCTCAAAGAACGTACAGGCGTCAGATTGAGTGCTGCCGCCGCTTCAGCCTTGGCCAGTGCGGAGGCGGGCAGCGCGCCGCTCCGGGCTTCGCTCAACGCACCAGCGAGCGCCCGGCAGCGAGGACACACCACCGCATGTTGCCGCGCCGCCTCGGACCGGCTCAGCGGGTCGCCCAGATCCAGCAAGGCATCAAACTCGTCGCATGTCATCAGGCGCGGCTTCGCTTCGCTCATTGGGCGCCTCGCTCTCCGCCCAATAACGCCCGGAGCGTCTGATAGGCCCGGTGCGCGCGCAGCTTGATAGCGCCGACCGTCGAGCCCTGGATGCGCGCGACCTCCTCGAGGCTGAGCCCGGACACTTTCAACATCACCAACACCTGGCGCTGGCTCTCGGGCAGAGCCATCATCAACTTCTGCAGCGTGAGCCTTTCGACCACGTCGTCGGTCCGCTCGCTGGCCGGCTCGGGGGCGTTTTCCAGCGTGGATTCGCGTCCCTGGCGGCGCTGCCTGCGGCGGTAGCCGTCCAGCCGGGTATGCTCGGCGATCGAATACAGCCACGGCAGTACCGGAGCCGGCGGACGATAGGTATGGCGCGCCTTGTGAATGCGAACCCAGGTGTCCTGGAGCAGGTCCTCGGAGAGATCCGCGCTGCGGGTGTGGGCCAGGAAGGAGCGGTACAGCATGGGGCTCACGCGGCGGACCAGTTCCGTCGCCGCGTTCTCATCCGCCCTTTGGTACGCCTCCATCAAAGCCTCCAGGGTAATCTCCCCTGAAGCTTGTTCGTCGGCAGCGGCCAGAAAGTTCCCCCCTGAGGCGTCATGATACCATCGGGATCCATCTGGACGAATTGTGAGATGAATTGCGGACGCGGCGTAACCGAATCTGCTTCTCATCCGAAATGACGCTTACAGGCAGTGACGTGAGTTGGAAAGAGTGTCCGTTGTGGGGCGGACCCCCAGGTCCGCGGCCGACCCCCTGGTCGGCCTTCCTTCGGACATTTGAATAGGGGCCGGGCAGCCGGACCGGGGGTCCGGCGCGGGCCAGGGGTCCGCCCCACGAAGGGAGGCAGCATGGACTACGCAATCGTCGGCAACGGCGTAGCTGGCATCACGGCGGCGTTGGACCTGCGCAAGAGCGATCCACGTGCAGGCATCATCGTGATTAGCGGCGAGACAGATTACTTCTTCTCCCGAACGGCGCTGATGTACTCCTTCATGGACCGCCTCTCCAGGCGGGATCTCGAGCCCTACGAGCGCGGCGTTTTCGATGCACAGCGTATCCAACGCGTGCGCGGCTGCGTGACGGAGTTGGATGTGAAAGCGCGCGCCCTCAAGCTCGACAGCGGGCAGAGCGTGGCCTGGGACCGCTTGCTGCTTGCCACGGGTTCACGGCCCAGGCGGCCGCTCTGGCAGGGCCTCGAAAGTGTTCGGTCCGGCATGGTGAACTTCGTCTCCATGCAGGACCTCGAGGCCTGCGAGGCCGTCGCGCGGCGCGGCGGGAAAGCCGTTGTAGTGGGCGGCGGGTTGATCGGCATTGAACTCGTAGAGTGCCTGCGCTGGGCCGGCATGGAAGTCACATTCCTGACTCGCGAGCCCTGGTATTGGCCTATCGCTCTGAACGAGTCCGAGTCCGCGATGGTGATCGAACATATGCGGAGCCACGGGGTCAACGTCGTGACCGGCGAGGTCGTAACCGCCGTAGAGACCGATGCCGCGGGCGCGGTGACCACGGTCTCGACAGAACAGGGATCCCGCTACGAGTGTTGCGCGCTCGGCGTTTCGATTGGAGTGGAACCCGCGGTGGACTGGCTGCGCAACGTGTCGACTCCGCCGCGTGTTGGTCGTGGCATCGTCGTCGACGCGGGCTTTCGGACTTCCCTGCCCTCCGTCTTTGCGGCAGGCGATTGCGCGGAATTGGAGTTGCCCGGTCGCGCGCCCCTTGTGGAGCAGATCTGGTACTCGGCCAAGCGCCAGGGCGCGCTCGCGGCGCGTTCCATGCTGGGCGAACCGATTGAGTACGAACCACCCATATTCTTCAACAGCTCGAAGTTCTTCGAGATCGAGTACACCACCGTAGGGCGCTTCCCGCGCGAATCCAACTCGACGCCTGCGCCCGCGCCGATCGCAAGAGAGTTCTATTTCCGCTATGCAGGCAAGAACGTGAGCCTGCGCATCGCCGAACAGGGCGGCGCCGTGCGGGCCTTCAACCTGCTCGGCTCGCGTTGGGATCACAACAAGTTCGAGCAGTGGATCGGGGAGCGGCGCTCGCTGGAAGATGTGATGGATCGCCTGCATCAGGCCCAGTTCGACGTCGAGTTCGGGCGGCTCGATCTGGCCCCCGCACGCGCGGCGTTCAAACGCTGGCGCGCCGAATCAAGCGCGAGCCTGGAGGTGACGGCATGATCCGCCCGGGCCTTGGCGATCGCCTGGCGCATGACGTCACCAATCGTGGCGTCACGGCATGGCTGATCAGTGCCTTACTCTTCGCTTTCTACCTCGTGCTGTATTTCACCGAGTGGCTCACGCCTGTCGCGCTGGCCCTGCGCCTGGGCTCGAAGTGGACGCTGTATGGCACTCTCTATACGCTCGCCATCCTGATTGGCGGCAGCTTCATGCTGCGCCGCTACGCGCACAATCGCTACCAGGTGATCCGAACGATCTGCGTGATGTGCGTGCAGCTACTCTTCGCATACTCGCTGCCGCAGTTCCTGGTGTTTCTCAAGCAGCCCGAGTTCTATTTCTCCTACCTCTGGCCGCTGAAGCTCGACTACCTGAACCCGAACTACATTTTCCACCTGCCGCTCCCGTTCATCTTGTGGTCGATTCTGGGATCGTTCCTGCTCGTCCCCATCCTGGGCATCTTCCTTGGCAAACGCTGGTATTGCTCCTGGATCTGCGGCTGCGGAGGACTCGCGAACACCTTCGGCGAGCCCTGGCGTCATCTCTCTTCGAAGTCCACAAAAGCCTGGCGCTTCGAGCGCGTTTCGATTTACACCGTACTCGGCCTGGCCATTGTTTTGACGGCTCTGATGTTTGTCAGCTACGCGGCCGGAGGAGCGCATCCGCAACTGGCTTCCTTTACCGTGAAGTACCAGTCCTGGTACGGGCTCATCGTGGCTTCCATGCTCTCGGGCGTCTTCGGCGTCGGCCTCTACCCGATCAACGGAACGCGGGTGTGGTGCCGCTTCTTCTGCCCGATGGCGGCGCTGCTGGGCATCGTCCAGAAAGCGGGCCGCTACCGGATCACGGTGAAAGACGACATGTGCATCTCGTGCGGGCTGTGTTCGAAGTACTGCGAGATGGGCATCGACGTGCGTTCCTACGCACAATCGAACGAGTCGTTCACGCGGGCCTCGTGCGTCGGCTGCGGTCTCTGCGCCGAGGTCTGCCCGCGCGGTGTGCTGCGGCTGGAAGACGTTTCACGCCAGGCACAGCAATTGCAGCTCGTCCAGATCCAACGCTTGTAAGCTGAAGCTGCGCTGGAGTGGCGGCAAATGCAAAATCCCCGTTAAACCTCGCCTGGCGGCGCGCCCTCCCCCTATGCTGGAGCGAGCGATCAAGTTATCGTTGAGTACATGCAAGTGAGCTTTGTCCTGTTTGTCGCTTCTCTCCTCGTTTCCAGCAACCTTCTGGCGGAAAACACGCCCTCCCCGGCCTTGCTGATTCTCTCCAAGAGCGAACGCACGGTCGCGATCGTCGATCCCTCGAGCCTGAAGGTCATCGCGCGAGCGCCGGTTGGACCGGATCCGCACGAGGTCGTCGCTTCCAGCGACGGCCGGTTCGCTTACATCTCCAACTATGGCGGCGGAGCGTATAACACCATCGCCGTCATCGATCTGATCGGGCAGAAGGCACTGCCGTCGGTGGACCTGGGCGCACTGCGCGGTCCGCACGGACTGGAGTTCGCTGGCGGCAAGGTGTGGTTCACGGCCGAGGAGGCTAAGGCCATCGGGAGCTACGACCCAGCCACTAACAAGATCGATTGGGTGCTTGGAACCGGGCAGAGTAGAACGCACATGATCTTCGTTTCAGAAGACCAGAAACGGATCGTCACCGCGAATGTCAGTTCCGGCACCATGACCTTCATCGAAAAAGGCAGCGGTCGAGGGCCTGGACCTGGAGGCCCCGGACCTGGCGGCCCGCCGCCGGTTGGCCCGCCTCCTGGGATGCCGCCTGGCCCCGGCGGGCCGATGGGTCCGCCACGAGGCGACTGGGACGAGACGGTGGTCGCCGTGGGGCGCGGCCCTGAAGGCTTCGACGTCTCGCCTGACGGCAAGGAAGTCTGGGCCGCCAACGCGTTCGACGGGACCGTGTCGATCCTCGACGCGGCCGCGAAGAAGGTGACGCAGACCCTGAATGCGGACGTCCGGGGCGCAAATCGATTGAAGTTCACGCCGGACGGAAAGCTGGTCCTCATCTCGACGCTGGGCGGCCCGGACGTGACCGTCCTCGACGCCGCGACTCGCAACGTCGTGAAGCGGGTTAAGGTGGGGCGCGGCGCTGCAGGCATCCAGATGGATCCAGACGGCTCACGCGTCTTTGTGGCGTGTACGCCGGACGACTACGTCGCCGTCATCGATCTGAAGTCGCTGGAAGTGACCAGCCATATCGACGCGGGCAAACAGCCGGACGGCCTCGCATGGGCCATCCGGCGGTGAGGAGGTCAGAAGTGTGCGGCGCCGGTCTCCATTCGTGATGGGCGGTCGACGCGCCGCAGGAACAGCAGAGCCGACATCCATCCTGACGGCAGGATTGTTTGAAACGCGGCCCCACACGCGGCGCGGGCGGCCCGTTCAATTTGAACTACTCTGCGCGCTGACCTTCCGCCTGCGTGGGCTTCGATGAGGAGTCCTGCGTCAACGTCGTGACTTGGTCCTGCAGGGTCTGGAGTTCCAAGTCGTAGGTGGCCATCCTGCTTTGGGACAGTCCGTTCTCGCGTTTCAGATCTTCGATCGTACGCTGCTGTTTTTGTACCAGGCTCAAGAGCATGGCATTGACCTTGTCGTAGTAAACCGTCTCGACCTCGCCATTCGCCTTCCGGGCGACAAGTCCTGGAGCGGCAGCGGCCACCTCTTCGGCGATCAAGCCATACTGCAGCGGCGAATCCGACCCGTAAGCTGAATAGCGGAACTGCACGGGACGCAGGCTCATCAAGGTGCTGGTCACGTCTCCAAGATCCGCGATGTCGCGCTTGACGCGGCGCGACGACGACACGGTGCCGAATTGGCCGTTGGAGTCGATCACGATTGGAATGGCGTCTGGCTGGCCCGTGGTCGCGCTGCGGATGCCGGCGATGAAAGTCGAAGTCTGGTTCGAACTCCCGATGCGAATCACGCCATTGTCGGTACTGGTCCCCAGATTGTAGATCAGAATGTTGTAACTGCCGCTGGCGAGACCCGCCCCGGCGCCTGCTCCGAGCGCGGTATTATCGCGGCCACCAGTCATGTTTCCCAGCGCGTCCACTCCAACTGCCGTGTTGTTGTTTCCGGTTAAGTTGGACGCGAGCGTGCCGTAGCCCGTACCCGTGTTGTCGTTTCCGGTCGTGTTAGCGCCGAGCGACGCCCGTCCCGTGGCCGTGTTTTGGAATCCTGTGGTGTTGCCGCCAAGCGAGATGGCTCCGATCGCAGTGTTGTCGTTCCCGGTCGCATTGCTCCGAAGCGATAGTAAGCCGACTGCGGTGTTGGTGACGCCGCCGGAATTACCCTGCAGGGCGGAGACTCCCAGCGCCGTGTTTCCCGACCCGCCGTGTTGGGCGAGGGCATTCAGCCCAGCGGCAGCGTTGTCCGATCCCAGGTTGTGCAGGAACAGCGAGCCCCCCTTAGTAATGCTCCCGCGCATCTCCAGGTTGCCATCCGCGCCGATGGTCAGCGCAGAGACTCCGCCCGTGGAAACGCTGATGCTGTCCGGACCCGTGGAGAACAGCCCGGTGGCCGTGTCACCGAAGGTCAAAGCCGGCGCCGCGGCTGTTCCGGCGAACGGCAGACTGGAGGGCAAGGCAAAGTAGCCGTTGATATCGACCACCAGATCCGTGGAAGTCTGCGCGAGGACATGAATGCCGCCGTCCGCACCTGACGGGACGATGGCGGAATTTCCGACGATCGCTCCCGCAATGACGTCAGTCAGGACCGCGGTGTTGGGTTGCGTCTGGTCGTCGGGCCACGCCTTTACGTAGCCCACTCGCGTGCCCGCGGAAGGAACCGCGGTGATGTTCAGTGAATAGGCGACCGCGGCAGGAACGCCGCAGTTCGACGCCGGTACGGGAACCGTACGAGCCGAGTTCCCGGCCAGGACAGGCGGACCAAACGGCCCGCTGAACCCCTGACCGGTCCGCGTGTCCATCAACCGGCACGGCGTCACAGCCACGAATACAGCCGGGACGCCGAGAGTGGAACTAAGCGCCTCGGGCTTCAGGCTCTCAGCCTTGGAACCGCGGCTGCCATCTTGCGCGCGGCTCTGCACCGGTTGCCAATACAGCGGCGTCGGCCAGTTCGTGACTGTATCGATATTTCGTGTCGTAGGTTGGGCAAGACTCGGCGACAGGCCAAGACTTGCCAGGCCCATCACGCTGACAAACGTTCGAACTTGCAGCATGGTTGCGTCCCTCTAACACCTCACAGAATTGGGAAGATTTTAGCATGGGACCCGGCCAGTTGGACCTGCGATTTGGAGGATTGGCCCGTTCAGGACCTTACGAATCCGGCCATGGGGATGCACCAAAACCAGCACGAGTCTGTTGGAGAAGAGGGCGCGCTGGTGCAGCTACTTCCCTCCGCCCAATCAGGCCGACGGAAGGAAGGGCCAGATCTGGGTGGTCGAGGCTCCGCCGTCAACCGCGATCAACTGACCGGTGATGTAGTCCGAACCCGGCGACGAGAGGAACACCGCCAGCGGCGCGACGTCTTCGGGCGTGCCAAGGTTCGGGTTCGCTTCGGTCGCCTTCAACCAGTCGTGCATTTCGGGCGGCTCCCACATCTTTTTGTTCAGATCGGTGAGGATGAAACCCGGCGCAATGCAATTGACTTGGATGTTGTACTTGCCCCACTCGGCCGCCAGGGCGCGCGTCATGCCGGCCAGAGCGCATTTCGTCATCGTATAGACGCTGATATACGGCATCCCCATCAGGCAACTGAGGCTGCCGATGGTCACCACTTTGCCGCCCTGCCCGCGCTCGATCATCTTCCTGCCGGCCGCCTGGGTCAACTCGACGATGCCGGTGAGGTTGGTCTGCATCAGAGAAGCGTATTCCTCGGGCGTGTAGTCGATGAAATTGCGGCGGATATTTGTGCCCGCTACGTTGACGAGGACGTCCACATCGGGCAACTCGCCGCAGAAGCGTTCGCGGGAATCGCGCGAGGAGATGTCGAGCTCCATCGCCTCGGCCTGGAAGCCTTCTCCGCGCAGGTTGCGGGCGATTGCGGCGAGCTTCGGCAACGTGCGCGAGGCCAGGATCGTACGCGCTCCGGCCCGCGCCAGGCCCTCGGCGATCGCCTGGCCGATGCCGCGGCTGGCGCCCGCGACGACGGCGGTTTTTCCATTGAGCGAAAAGGGATTGGCCGGTTTCATGATTCTCAGGCTAGCATGAGGGCATGCAACGCTACTCCATCGCTCTTTTGCCCGGTGACGGGATCGGCCAGGAGGTGGTTGCCGCCGCTCGCCGGGTGCTCGGTGCCGCCGCGGAGCGCTTCGACGTCCATTTCGAATTCAAGCTTTACGGCTGGGGCTCGGACTATTACTTCCGGCACGGTGTGATGATGCCGGTGGACGCGCTGGAGCGGCTCCGCGAGCACGATGCGCTGTTGCTGGGCGCGGTCGGCCACCCCGACATTCCCGATCACATCACGCTGCATGGCATGTTGCTGCCCATCCGGCGCGGCTTCGATCTGTATGCCAACGTTCGGCCGGCGGTCCTGTTGCCGGGCGTGAATTCGCCGCTCAAGGGCTATGAAGCCGGCTCCATCGATCTGGTCGTGGTGCGTGAAAACACGGAAGGCGAATACGCGCCGGTGGGCGGCTTTGTGCATCACCACCATCCGGCGGAGGTGGCCGTGCAGACTTCGGTCTTCACGCGGCACGGCTGCGACAGGGTGGTTCGCTTTGCCTTCGAGCTGGCGCGCCGCCGCGAGGGCAAGAAGCGGGTGTCGTCGATCACGAAGTCCAACGCGCAGAGCTACGGCATGGTGCTCTGGGATCGGGTCTTTCGCGAGGTGGCCGAGGAGTATCCGGACATCAAGACGGAATCGCTGCTCGTCGACGCCGCCGCAATGGACTTTGTGCGCCGGCCGTCGGAGTTCGATGTGGTCGTCGCTTCGAACCTGTTCGGAGACATCCTGAGCGATCTGTCGGCGATCCTGACAGGCAGCATCGGGCTGGCCGCCAGCGCCAATCTCGACCCGGCGCGGAATAACCCGTCGCTGTTTGAGCCGGTTCACGGTTCCGCGCCCGACATCGCCGGCCGCGGCATCGCGAACCCGCTGGCCACCATCCTGGCCGCGGCGATGATGCTGGAGCATCTCGGGCAGGGCGAGGTTGCCGCTGCGCTGAACAGGGCGGTGCGGAATGCCCTGGCTTCCGGCGAGGCGCTCACGCCAGATCTCGGAGGCTCCGCGACTACAGCAACGGCAACGGCCGCCGTCGTGGCAAACCTGAGTTGACCGGCAGCCCCTCACAAACCTCGAACTCTCTTTCAAGCGCTCTCGCCTTGTGCCGATGAGAACTCCTAGAACGGAAGGAAATTCTCAGCATGGCATTAGACGTTCTCATCGTTGACGATTCCGGCGCGATCCGGAAAATCCTCCAACGAGTCCTGCTCCAGGCGGAAATACCGCTCGGCAAGGTCTACGAAGCCGGAGATGGTGTAGAAGCCCTCGACGCGCTGAAGCAGCATCCCGTCGGCCTCATCCTTTCTGACATCAACATGCCAAATATGGACGGTCTGCAGTTACTCAGCGCCGTCAAATCGCAGGTCACCACCAAGGATGTGCCCATGGTCATGATCACGACCGAGGGCAGCAGCACCAAGGTGATGGAAGCGGTTTCGCTGGGGGCGGCCGGCTATGTCCGCAAGCCGTTCACGGCGGAGCAGATCAAGGAGAAGTTGACAGGACTGTTCTAGGGCGGTTTCACCTCTGCTGCAAACCGTGACTCCCGCTCCGCAGCCACCACCGGCACAGAGCCCAGAGTCGCTAAGAGGCAGACGGTCTGATCTATGAACGTGCTCTACGCTCATTCAGGAACAATCCTAAGATCCGCGTGGCGGGTTTACGGCAGAACGGGAATCAAGGCACAAGGAGCCGGATACATGACACACGAAATGAAAGTCGCCATCGTGCGCGATGCGGCGCACAGCGTTTTCGAGACAATGCTTGGCGTGACACTCAAGAACTGCGAGCCGACAAGGGAGGAGAACGCGCCTGTCCACACCGATGGAGTGGTTTCTCTTGTCGGTCTGGCCGGCGACTGGGCTGGGACCGGTGGGTTCCGGTGCTCGGCCGACATGGCCCGGAAGATCTCGGGACTGATGCTGATGCAGGAGTTTCCCGCGGTCGATCAGGACGTTCTCGATGCTGTCGGCGAGATCACGAACATGATCTTGGGCAATGTGAAGACGACCTTCGAAGAGACGCTTGGCCCGATGGGGCTCAGTATTCCAACGGTCATCTACGGCCGCAACTTCACCACGCGCAGCGTCGGCCGCAGCGAGTGGACCGTGGTGCCCTTCGAACTGGATGGAGACTCCATCGAGATCCAGATTTCCCTGGCAAAGCGCATGGAAAAGTCGCCGGGCTCGAACGCCAAGGATCGGCTTTCCACAGTGGTTTCGATGGAGGCTTGAAACGGGCCGCTCAGCGCGCCTGGACCTGCCGGAGCCGTATGACGCCTTGATCCAGGGATGGACCCTTCTGCACGTTACGCCGCTGCAAGCCGATCAACTCATCGGTAAACGCGATGGCCTCGCGGATCCAGGCGAAGCTCACCCTGGACGCCAGTTTTGCAAGATCCCCCGCGATGTCCTGGTTTCGGACCGATGTCTTGCCATGCATCAGAAGCAACAGGTCTTCCAGCAGGCCGTAGAGGATCTTAAAGTACAGGTCCAGTTTTTCCGACTTGCTGGCGATCATGCTTTCGGAGCGTTGAACCCACTGCGCGAACGAACCGCCCGCGGCTGCATCCAGCAGCGCCAGCAGGGCGGTTCTTCTTTTCTCGTACGCCTGCAGATCCATCGAACACGCGAGTCCGGGGCAAGCACCGGAGAGTGCCAGCCGCTTATCCGCGTCCTTGAGTCCCCGCGATTTCGCGAAGGAAAGCATCTCCTCATCCGATAAGGGTGACAGATGAAACTGAACACTGCGGGAACGAATCGTCGGCGGAAGATCGAAGGGATTTTCCGCGGTCATAAAGAGAATCAGGTGCGGGGGCGGCTCCTCCAGAGTCTTCAGCAGGGAGTCGGCCACCTGGTGGCTGGCCCGGTCGAACTGGTCAATCAGGAAGACACGCCAGCGCCCGCGCGAAGGAAGCAACTGGGCGCGGTCCCGGACCAGTCTCATCTGCGGAATGGTGATCTGGCGGAGGGGTCCCTCCGGGCAGAATGTCACGAAGTCCGGATACGTGCTGAAAAAGAGCGGATCGTCTCCGCGCTTCTCCCCCGTCCACTTCTCGCGGTCCGCAATGATCGTCCGGTTCTCTTCCCGGCTGAGATCATCCTGCTCGATCTTCTCGTCTAGGCTGAGGGCCTCGTGGCCCCCTCGCGCGAATATCTGGGATGAAGTCTGCGCCGCGGCCTCGCTCAACAGACGTGCGGCGAAACGCCGCACCAGCGTCGCTTTCCCCACGCCTTCCGGCCCGGAAAGCAGCAGAGTCTGCGGGATCCGGTGCGACGTGATCATCCGCTCCAGCGTCGCCGCCGTGCTGGCGTTGCCCCAGAACTTATCGAACACGACGGCCCTCCAGCAGGGCGTGCGCCGCTTTCACGCGCTCAGCGACCTCTTCCAGCGTGCCGTTGCCGTCCACCCGGACGAAGCGCTCCGGCTCGCGGTTGGCCAACACGCGATAGCCTTCGAGAACCCGCTCGTAAAAGACCCGGCTCTGCTCGTCCATCCTCGTCCCCTCGGCGGACTCCTCCACATTTCTGGAACGAGCGCGGCGCAAGCTGGTCTCCAACTCCGCGTCGATCCACAGCGTCAGGTCCGGCTTTCGCCCGTGGCACGCGATCCCGTCCAGGTCCGCGACGATCTGCTCGCCCAATTGCCGGCCATAGCCCTGATAGGCGAACGTAGAGTCCGTCCAGCGGTCTGAAAACACCGTCACGCCCCGCGCCAGAGCGGGCTCCAGCACTTCATGCACGTTCTGGGCGCGCGCCGCGAAGTACAGTAACATCTCAGCCACTGATCCCAGGTGGTCGTGCGCCGGGTCGAGCAGGATGCGCCGGATGGCCTGGCCGATGGCGGTGCCTCCCGGTTCGACCGTCTCGATGACTACCGTTCCCCGTGCGCGCAAGTGCGCGGCCAGCAGCCGCATCTGCGTCGTCTTCCCGCTGCCGTCCAAGCCTTCGAACGTGACGAAAGATCCCCGTTGCGGAGAGCCGGCCGTGAGGCCAGTCGCAGATGTCGCGGGGTCAGTCGAAGACATAGTGCAGCACCTTCTTGAGGTCTTCCCACGATTCGCGCTTGGCGTTCTGCGAGTAGGGCCGGAGCAGAAACGACGGGTGATAGGTCGGCATGACCTGAATGTCGTGCCAGTTCTGCCAGTTCCCCCGCAGTTTGGTGATGCCCTCCCTGGTACCCAGCAGCGCTTTTGCCGCCGTGCCTCCGAGCACGCAGATCGCTTTGGGACGAATGGCGAGCAACTGGCGGAACAGGAACTGGCCGCAGATTTCCATCTCGTCCGGCAGCGGCGCCCGGTTTTCCGGAGGCCTGCACTTCACGACATTGCAGATGTATACGTCCTCGCGCCGAATGGCGAGTCCTTCTTTCGCCGCGGTGCCGTTGATCATCTGCGTCAGCAGTTGGCCGGCGCGACCCACGAAGGGCAAGCCCGTCTCATCTTCGTCCGCGCCGGGCCCCTCGCCGACGAAAACCAGCCTGGCTTGTGGATTGCCCGAACCGAAAACGATCTTGTTGCGCTTCTCGCACAGGCGGCAGCGGCGGCAATCACCGATCTCGTCGCTGATCTTTTGCAGAGTGTCGTCTGAAGGAGCGACGGGTAGGAGTATAGGCATGGGGTTGGCGACCGGGCGTGCAGGCGTAGGCGGAACCCTGGCGGCGACAGGCGTCGGCTGCGGAGGGAGCATCCGAGCGGGGGGCGTCGCCTCAACGGCCTGGGGCTCGGGCGGTAAAACGCCTGCGGGAATGTTCAACTGGCGAATGCCCAGATCCCGGTAAAACTCGAGGCGGCGCTTGAGAGAGTCTCGATCCATGCTGACGTTTCCCTCAGCGCTAGTCCTCGAATTTGTGCAGCGCGAGCCGCAGGATCAACGCCTGGTCCAGAACCTGGTCGGCGATCACGCGCTTCGGCGCCCGGTCCAGGCGCAGATTTTCACCGGTGCGCTGAACCAGCAGGACCTCGTTCTCCTCCGACTCGAAGCCGATCCCGTCCTGGGAAACCAGATTCGCCACCACCATGTCGCAATTCTTCGATTCCAGTTTCCGCCGGGCCTCCGGCGCCAGATTCTCGGTCTCCGCGGCAAACCCTATCAGGAGTTGGTCCTTCTTGCGCCGGCCGATCTCCGCCAGGATGTCCGGTGTCGGTTCGAGTTCCAAGGAGAGCCTCATCGGGGTCTTCTTGACCTTCTGCTTGGGCACGTTCGCGATGTAATAGTCAGCCACGGCCGCAGTCTTGATGACGACGCTGGCCTCGCCCAACCGGCTCATGACAGCGTGATACATCTCCGCGGCGGTTTGCACCTGGATCAGTTCAACGCCCTCGGGCGCGGCCAGATGCACCGGGCCGCTCACCAGAATGACGCGGGCTCCACGCGCCGCCGCGGCCTCGGCCAGCGCATAGCCCATTTTGCCGCTCGAACGGTTGGAGATGAACCGGACCGGGTCTATCGGTTCACGCGTCGGGCCGGCCGTAATCAACACAGTCTCATGATCGAAGTCATGGCGCTGGTGCAGAATTCTGGCGGCGATAGAGGCAATCCGCGCGGGATCGGGCAGGCGGCCGGGACCCACCGTGCCGCAGGCCAGCGGGCCGTCATCGGGGTCCAGGATGTGATGCCCGCGCTCGCGCAGAATCTGCATATTACGCACCGTCGCCGGATGCGCCCACATGGCCGAATTCATAGCGGGGCAGAGCAAAACAGGCCCCTGGAAGGCCAGATAAAGGGTTGTGAGGAAGTCGTTGGCCAGGCCTTGCGCGAAGCGCGCCAGCAGATCCGCCGTTGCCGGCGCAACCACCAGCAGCCGGTTGTCCTGGGCCACGCGAATGTGTTCGACGGAACTGGAGAGCACCTCATCGGAGCTGCCGCTCGCGAACATACCGGAGATCACCTTGCGTCCAGTGAGCGCCGCGAAAGTCAGTGGACGGATGAACTCCTGCGCGGCCTCTGTCATCACGGTCTGCACGTCACAGCCGTGCTCCATCAAGGCCCTTGCGAGTTCCGCCGATTTGTAAGCGGCAATCCCGCCACCGACTCCAAGAATTACAGGGATGCCGGACATATCTCTGCGGGGGTGCGACTCAGAGTTGCTCTTCCGCCGGTTCTTCGGTCGCGGGCGCGCCAGGATCGTACCAACTCACCAGACCGCGACGCACTTCTTCCATGGCCGCGACGGTCGGCTTCTTGGAGGTGCTGGGCAGGAACGACCGGGCGCCGCTCTGCAACTGCCGTGCACGCTTGGCCGCAACAATGATGTAACGGTAAGCGCTCAATTCCGGATCGTCCGGAATTGCGTAGATAGGGCTGCGATTCGTCCGTTCGGCCATTTTGCTCTCCTTCAGTCTTCCCTAAACCGCGAATGATGCCAAGATCTGTTCCACGCGCGCGGTCACTTCCGGGTTAGTCCGGCGCATCGCGTTCACGCCTGGGTTGTCATGCCCCGTGCGTTCCGCTTCCACGATCGCCTGCAACCGTTGGCTCGCCAGATCAACATCATCGTTGACCAGAACGTAGTCATACAGGCGGTAATCCTGAATTTCCTGGGCAGCCCCGGCGAGCCTGCGGCGAATCACTTCCTCGGAATCCTCCGAACGGGCCTGCAAGCGCTTCGCCAGTTCATCTCTGGATGGAGCCAGAATAAATACACTGACGGCGTCAGGAATCTTCTCCTTCAATTGTCGCGCACCCTGAACATCGATGTCGAGAACAACGTCCCTGCCCTCGGTCCGCCCCCGTTCCAGAATCCCGCGGTGCGTACCGTAAAAGTTGCCGAAGACCTTGGCGTACTCCAGGAACTCGTCATGGGCGATTCTCGCCAGGAATTCCGCGCGGCTAATGAAATGGTACTGGTGCCCGTCGACTTCGATGCCACGCGGATCTCTTGTGGTGTAGGAGACCGAGAAAATCAAGTTCTTGTCGGCGGCCATCAACCGGTTCACCAGCGTCGATTTGCCGGAGCCGGAGGGCGCGGAGATTATAAAAACGCAGCTCATTCGAGGTTCAATGCCTGTTCGCGGATGCGCTCGATACTCGTCTTGATCTCCAGTCCGAGCGTGGTGATCTGCATGCCGGGTTCCCCGGCGCCCGAAGTCTTGGAGAGCGTGGTATTAATCTCGCGGTTCATCTCCTGGAGCAGGAAATCCAGCTTCTTTCCCAACTCTCCCCCCTGGCTGAGCAGTTGGTCCAACTCGCGCACGTGCGCGTTCAACCGGTCCACTTCCTCGGAGATGTCGCTGCGGTCCACCAGATACGCCACTTCCTGCGCCAGCCGCTGGGGCTCCAGAGGCATTCCATTGAAAAGCTTGGAGATACGTTCATCGAGACGCGTGCGGATGACCTCGTTGACCTCGCCGCGCAGCGCCCGGATTGCCTCAGCGTTCTGCCGCACCAGTTCGTTGTGACCGAGCATGGCGGCCGCCGTCTCGGCTCCCTCCCGCGTGCGAAACCGGTTCAACGCCTCCAGCGCTTCCTCCGCCGCCTTCACCGCTTCGGCTTCCACCTCGGGCGGCAATGCCGCCGCCTCGCTTTGCGCGAGCATGCCCGGAATGCGCAGTGCGCGATTCGGATCGGGATCGGCCAGGACGCCGCAGATGTCCGAGGCCTGCTTCAGGGCGCGCAGATAGGAGTCGAAGAGCGCCCGATTCAGCGCCGGCCCAGCCGTGTTCTCCGCGGGCCGATAGGACAGCCTGAGTTCGACGTGGCCGCGTGAGATGCTCTTGCGCACGACCTGCCGGAGGGCCGGATCCAGGCTCTCGAATTCCAAAGGCAAGTAGGTGTGAAGATCCAGCGCCCTGTGGTTCACGCTCTTCACCGTCGCCGTAATCTCACCCCAGGCGCCTTGCCGCCGCACCTGGGCATAACCCGTCATACTGCGCACGCTCATGTTTTAGTGCTCCAAATCAACATACTGCAACCGGTATAGCCGCTCATAGACGCCGCTTTTTGCCAGCAGTTCTTCGTGGGTCCCGGCCTCCACGATTTGTCCGTTTTCCAACACGACAATGCGGTCGGCGCGGCGGATGGTCGAGAGCCGGTGGGCGATCACGATCACCGTGCGATTGGTCATCAGGTTCCCGAGCGCCTGTTGCACCAATAGCTCGCTCTCAGTATCCAATTGAGACGTCGCTTCGTCGAGAATCAGGATGGGCGCATTCTTCAGCAGCGCCCGCGCGATCGAGAGCCGCTGCCGCTGTCCGCCGCTGAGCATGGTGCCCCGCTCGCCGACTCTGGTTTGATAGCCATGCGGCAACGCCTCGATGAACTCAGCGGCCAGAGCATTTCGCGCCGCTTCCTGAACGTCCTTTTCGCTCGCCTCCGGCCGCCCGTATCGAAGGTTGTTCGATACCGTGTCGTCGAACAGGAACGTCTCCTGGCCCACCAGTGCGCAGAGTTTTCGCAGCGAGCCCAGGGACGCCTCTCGCACGTCCACTCCGTCCAACTTGACGCTGCCCTTCTCCACATCGTAGAAGCGCGGCACCAGATTGGCCAGCGTCGTCTTCCCCGCTCCGCTCGATCCCACCAGCGCGACTACTTCACCGCGCCTCACCGAGAGCGAAACATCCTGGAGCGAGTAGGTCTCCGCATTCGGATAGCGGAACCACACGTCCTCGAATTCGATGGACCGCTTCAAGCCCTTCAGCCGCTTCGCGTCCTTCACCTCGGAGATCACCTGCACCCGGTCGGCGTACTCAAAGACGCGCTGCGCCGCACCGATCGCCTGCTGGAAGATGTTCGTGATGCCTGTCAGCCGTTTCACGGGCTCATACAGCAGCAACAGGGCCATTACGAAGGTCGTGAAGTCCCCGGCAGTCATATTCGTGGACTTGATCTGCGTGCGTGCATAAGTCAGCAGGCCCACGATCGTCAGCGCGCCAAAGAACTCGATAATCGGCGACGGCAGCGCCTGCTGCGCGATGTAGCGCAGGTTGTTGCGTTTGAATCTGTGAGACGCTTGCCGGAAGCGTTCACTCTCGTATTCCTCCGCGCCGAAACCCTTCACCACCGCCTGCCCGCTGAAGGCTTCCTGCAGGATCTGGTTCAGTTCGGCCGCGTTGTCCTGCGCTGAACGCGTCGTTCTCCGGATGCGCTTACCGAGACGGGCGGTAGGCAACAGCACGAAAGGCAGCACGGTGATCGCCACCAGGGCGAGGCGCAAATCGCGTCCGAAAAGCACGCATAGCATCGCGATTGCGGTGAATGACTGCCGGAAAAAATCGGCCAGCATCTGAGAAACGGCGAGTTGGATCTTGTCGATGTCGCTCATGATCGACGACATCAACCGGCCTGTCGAGTGCTGCTGGAAGAACTCGTGCTCCTCGCGCACGACCTTTTCGAAGGTCTGCTGGCGCAAGTCGGTGACGGCGGAGAAACCGACGACGCTAATCAGGTAGTTGCCGCAATAGTCGGTTATGCCCTTGATCAGAAAGACAAGCAGGATGGCCGCCGCGACGAGAGACCAGACGTTGTGCAACGGGAAGGGGATCACCTGATCGAGGTAGACCGTGTGTGTGGTGAACGGCACCTGTCCCAGCACGGTTCTCACATCCGCGGCGTGAGGGTTGAGCACCTGGTCGATGACCGGCTTCAACAACAGCGGGAGCGCCCCGTTCATCGCCCCGGCGATCATCATCAGGAACACGGAAAGCGCCAATAGCGGCGAGTAGCGCTTCGCGTATCCGAGCAGCCGAAACAGTTCCTTCATGACCGCTTCCTCAGTCTCTCAACCGCTTCGGTCACGCGTGCCAGGCTCACCTGGCTGAGTCCGGCCGGTTCGACGATCGCTTCGGCATCGGTGCGCCACGGAGCCCAGACCACGGGGTCGGAGGAACCGTACAGCACAAGCGAGGGCACTCCGAAGGCGGCCGCCATGTGCGCCGGTCCGCTATCGTTGCCCACGAACAACGTCGCTGTGGCAAGCAGAGATTTCACCTCATCCAAGGGCGCGCCGCGCAAACAATCGAACTCCGCGAAGGCTGAAAAGTCGTCCTTCCCGCCGCCGACGATCACCGGTTCCAGCCCATGTCGCTCGTCCAGGTAGTGAGCCAGCGCGACAAAGCGCTCGACCGGCCAGGCCTTCGACGGCGCCGATGCGAACGGGTGCAGCACCGCGCAATTGGGGCGTCCGACGGTGTCCTTGGCATACAGGCACGCGCGGGGCACTTCCGCTTTGGAAACACCCAGCCAGAACATCGCCGATGCCACGTGCTCGGCCGTGTGCACTTTCCTTTCCTCGCCCAGGATCTCCTGAGCACGCGGAATGCGCAGATTATACAAGCTCTGGTACCGGTAGTGGCTGAAGCCGGCGCGCCAGCGCGCCAGAGAGGCGGCGGTCAGCACGGCGCTGCGCGTGCCGCCATGCAGATTCAGCGTCAGGGCGGGCCGCCACGCCCGGGCGCCGCCCGCGCGGGGAGCCAGCACGGTCTCGATTTCCGGGTTGCCGGCGAATACGGCGGCGAATCGTTCTTCCACCATCACGGCAAGGCGCAAATCCGGGCGCGCAAGTTTCAGCAGGTGCAGTGCCGGAGTGGTGAGAACGCAGTCGCCCAGCGACCGCAAGCGGATGATGAGCACGCGCGCGGATGGCGGCAGCGTATGGAGCACTGCCTGCATTGTCGTCCGCTTCAGTCCTCGATCCGTGCCTCGTCCACCAGCATGACGGGGATGTCGTCGCGGACCGGGTAGACTCGCCGGCATCTGGGGCATTTCAGCCCGGCGTGATCCTCCGTCAATTGGACCGGCTCCTTACAGATTGGACAAACGAGGATTTCAAGCAGGTCCTGACTCAGTGCCATACGCCACCTTCCGGAAACTCACAGTTTAACAGACGCCCTCAGTCGGCCATACCAGCAGGCCAAAACGAAAACGGAGTTTTCGTTTTGCCGTTCTCCGGTCCGGCTCGTAGGAGCCCGCAGGGCGCAAGAATGTAGCCCAGTGCGTAAGCGCTCGGTGGCCGTGGTCATCCAAGAAGAGCCCCGGCATCGGGGCGAAAGCAAAGAGGCTGTACATTCTTACGCCCCGATTCCGGGGTTCCTTTTTGTGACTGACCCACCCACGGCTTACGCCGTGGGCTACACTCTTACGCTCCTCCAGAGCTATTTGGTTGCTGTTTCTTGTTGCGCCCATCCATGACTGGCGTCAAGGTCTATCAGCCTTTCATCTCCGCGCGGGCCGTCTTCACGACGTCCAGGAAGCGCTTCGCGCGTTCCGTGAAGATCGGATAGTTGCCTTCCTTGATGGTCTTGCCGTCCACCAGTTCCCCGCCCACGGCCACGGCGCTCGCGCCTGCCTTCAGAAAATCGCCCGCGGTGGTCAGGCTCACGCCGCCGGTCGGAATCATCTCGATCTGCGGGAACGGTCCCTTCAGGGCCTTGATGTACTTCGGCCCGCCGACGTTGTCACAGGGGAAAATCTTGACGAGATCGGCGCCGGCATCCCACGCCGCCAGAACCTCGGTCGGCGTTAACGCGCCCGGCATAATCGGCTTCGAATAACGGTGAGCCATCTCGATCGTCTTGAAGTTCAGCGCCGGCGTCACGAAGAACTGCGCTCCGGCGAGCATGCACGCGCGGCAGGTTTCAGGATCCAGCACCGTTCCGGCGCCGAGCAGCATGCGGTCCCCGAAATGGTCGGCCAGCTTCTCCAGCACGCGCAACGCGCCCGGCACGGTCATGGTGACTTCCGCGGTCAGGACGCCGCCCTCATAAATCGCTTCGATGGCTTTGAATGCGCTATCGGCCGAAGTGGTGCGGACGACAGGCACCAGGCCGATTTCGCGAATTGTGGATAGGATCGTCTGTTTCGTCATACTGCGACGATCCTATCATGCGATCCAGCGTGTGGGGGCTTGGGGGACGACCACCAGTCATTCCTCGACACGCTGTAGTCAAGCGCGAACAGGCTAGAATGGCGACGAGGTTCAATTCGCCCTGTGACATACTTCTAGGCGATGAAGTATCGATTCCTTCTCCACAGCCTCTCGCACACCATCCTGGCCGTGGATATCACTGGGCTATCGGCCAACATTGCGGGTCTCGGAGTCAACGGCACATCCTTACCGTTCATTCAGTTTACGTCTTGGGATAAGGCGAGGCGGCATTTTGAAGAATTGGGAGCAGGGGAAGAACCTCTCGATACCACACATCAGCAGCTTAGAAGAGCAAGCGTGGCTGTGGTGACAATTACTTAACCCGAGAGGCGCCTAGGGGTAAGGGATTCTGGGAAGCCCATTCTCGGAGGCCGACTGAGAGAGGCGGTAGAATGCGGCTTCTACGTGCGTGGTCGGCAAGCCCCACACGACCCACTACACGATGGAAAGCAGCAGTTTGCCGGTCGTCTTGCGGCTCTCCAGATCCGCTTGCGCGCGGCCTGCCTCGCGCAGCGGGTAAGTGGCGTGAATCTGCAGCTTGAGGTGCCCATCTCTCAGCCAGCCCAGGACATCCGTGGCGCGCCACAGCAGTTCTTCGCGCGTCGCGGTGTAGTTGCCAAGACTCGGGCGCGTCAGGTACAGCGACCCTTTCTGGTTCAGGACGAGCGGCGAGAACGGGTCCACCGGGCCGCTCGCGTTGCCGAAGGTCACCATCATGCCGCGCGGCTTCAGCGAATTGAGGCTCTTCTCCCAGGTGACCTTCCCGACCGAGTCGTAGACCACGTCCACGCCCTTGCCGCCGGTCAGGCGCTTCACTTCCGCCTCGAAATCCTGCTCCGTGTAATTGATGACCTCGTCGCAGCCGGCCCTGTGGGCCGTCTCGGCCTTTGCGGCGGTGGATGTGGTCCCGATGACGCGCGCGCCGCGCAGCTTGGCAGCGGCGACGATCCATTGGCCCGCGCCGCCCGCGGCGGCATGGACCAGCGCCGTGTCGCCCGGCTTCAAGGGATAAGTCGAATGGGTCAAATAGTGCGCCGTCATGCCCTGCAGCATGGAGCCCGCGGCCACGTCGAAGCCGAGCTCATGCGGGATCTTGACCAGTTGCCAGGCCGGCACGACCGCGTACTCCGCATACGATCCTCGCGCCATGGCGTAAGCGACGCGGTCGCCCAGCGCCACTTCCGTCACGCCCACGCCCACTTTCTCGACCACGCCCGCGCCTTCCATGCCCAGCACGATGGGCGGCGGAGCCTTGTAGAGGCCCGTCCGGAAATAGACGTCGATGAAGTTGACGCCCGAGAAATGCAGCTTGACCAGTGCCTGTCCCGGCCCCGGTTCTGGCACCGGCAGATCCTCGTAGCGCAGCTTGTCGACGCCGCCGGGCTCAGTTACGAATATGGCTTTCATACCGTTTTCAACCACCTCCTGAAGTGGACTTGCGCAGCGTAAAGCAGCAGAAACGTAAACGAGAGAGGGAGCAGCAGGGCCTCTCCGAGATGAGAAAGCGCGTCGCCGCTACCCAGGCCCGCGCGCACCCGCAGGAAACGGATGAGCATGCGCCAGTGGCCGCGATCGAACCAGAAGTAGTCGGCGTTTTCGTTGACCAGAAATACCTTGGACGGGGCGTGCCAGGCCGCCAGCCACTTCCAGGCGGTCATGATAGGGTCACCCGTGCAGAGCAATCCGCAGATGTCCGGCCGCCGGCTCTTCAATTCGCGAAAGAGCCGCCGCCGCGCCGTGGCGCCCCGATAGTCCTGCACGCGGAAGATCTGCCCGCGCTGTGCATCGAAGCCCTGCGGGATGCCCGAGTGACAGGTCAGAACGTCAATCTGCAGCAGGTCCGGGTAGAATCTGTCGAGCGCCGGCAACAGGCGTTCCAGCACATGCCGGGGGCCGCTTTCCACGACCAGAACGCGAGAAGTCGGGGGATGCCGGCGTGTCAGAACGTAACGCACTGCTTCTATTGTGGCGCAAGCCGGCAATTGCTGGCCCGAACGTGGGCCGGACCCCCAGGTCCAAAGTGGGGCGGACCCCCAGGTCCGCGGGCGACCCCCAGGTCGCCCATCCGGAAACTAATCTTGCCTGCACTCCAGATCTCTCGCCGAAGGCAGGCCGGCCAGGGGGCCGGCCGCGGACCTGGGGGTCCGCCCCACTAAGGCATGTACGCTTACACGCCCCAGCAGTAGTTCTCGATCACCTTCTCGATGGTCTCGTCCTTGTCGGCGAGCCGCATCAGCTCCAGCCGCAGCGCCGCGACCAGGGCATGCCAGCTTGCTTCGATCACGTTGTCGGAAACGCCAATGGTGGCCCACGACCTCCGGTGATCCGACCACTCGACCAGCACGCGCACCTTCGCGGCCGTGCCAATCCGCGAGTCGAGCACGCGCACCTTGTAGTCGGTCAGCCGCACGTCAGCGATGGCCGGATAGACGGCCGACAAACATTGGCGCAGACACAGATCGAGAGCGTGGATCGGGCCCGAACCGGTGGCGATCTCCGAATGGATGGCCTCGTTCACGCGCAGAATCACGGTCGCGTTCGTGGTCGATTCGCGGTTGCCGATCATGCGCGTGCCGACCTCGAAGCTGACCACTTCGAAGAACTGTGCGCCCGGTTGGATCGCTTCGCGCACCAGCAATTCAAATGTCCCCTCGGCCGCTTCGAGCTCGTAGCCCTCGTATTCCATCTGCTTGATGCGCTCGAGCAACTCGCGCCGCGCCTTATCGTCCAGGCGGTCGCCGAGCCCGTGCTGCTGCAGCTTGTAGATGATGTTGCCGCGACCGGACAGATCGCTCAGCAGGACGCGTTGGTGATTGCCCACGGCCTCCGGACTCATGTGTTCGTAGCTCGTGGGTTCCTTCAGCACCGCGCTCACGTGAACCCCGCCCTTGTGGGCGAACGCGCTGCGTCCGACGAAGGGTTGATTGGTGGGAAGCGGCAGATTGGCCAGCTCCGCGATGTAGTGCGTCACGCCGGTCAGGTTGGTCAGTTTCTCGGGACCGATGGTCGTGTGCCCCAGCTTCGCCTCCAGGATGGCGATCACCGACGCCAGATTAGCGTTGCCGCAACGTTCGCCGTAACCGTTGATGGTGCCCTGCACGTGCGTCGCGCCGCTCTCCACGGCCGCGATAGTGTTCGCCGCCGCCAGGTCGCAATCGTTGTGCGCGTGAATGCCGATGGTGCCGTCGAAGCGGCGCCGTACATCCGAGACGATCTCGGAGACCCGCCCGGTAAGCGTGCCGCCATTGGTGTCACACAGGACAAGAACATCCGCGCCGGCGCTGCGCGCCGCTTCGAGCGTCCGCAGAGCGTATTCCTGGTTTGCGTTGTAGCCGTCGAAAAAATGCTCGGCGTCGTAGATCACTTCGCGCCCGTGAGCTTTCAGGAAACGCACGGTGTCGGAGATGATAGTCAGATTCTCTTCCAGCGTGATGCCCAGCACGCGCGTTACGTGCAGGTCCCAGGTCTTACCGAAGATCGAGACGGCGGGTGTCTCCGCTTCGAGCAGCGCCAGCACGTTCGCATCCTGCTCCACGGGATTGCGCGCAAAGCGGGTCGCTCCAAAAGCGCACAGGCGGGCGTGCTTCAGCTTGATCTCCTTGGCGCGCTCGAAGAATTCCTTGTCCTTCGGATTGGACATCGGCCAGCCGCCCTCGATGTAGTCGATGCCCAGTTCGTCGAGCTTCTGTGCAATCAGAATCTTGTCATCGACGGAAAAGCTGATGGCTTCGCCCTGCGTACCATCTCGTAGCGTCGTATCGAATGTCCAGATCCGCATGGTCTCGTTTCTCGAATTGTCTGATTAAACGGATGGGGCCGCGCATGGGCGGCCCCGAGTACCGGTCCACTACTTCTTGCTTGCGGTCTCGGCCTGCGCTTCCTGCGGAATCCCCTCTTCTTTTTTCTTCTTGAGGAAGGGCATCATGGCGCGCAACTCCGTGCCGACGGTTTCGAGCTGCGAGGTGTGAGCCGCTTCGCGCATCGCCAAGAAGTTGTGACGGCCGCTCTTGTTCTCGGCGATCCACGCGCGGGCGAATTCGCCGCTTTGGATCTCCGACAGAATCTTCTTCATCTCTTTCCTGGTCTCGTCGGTGATCACGCGCGGGCCGCGCGTGTAGTCGCCGTACTCGGCCGTATCGGACACGGAGTAGCGCATGTAGTTGAGGCCGCCCTCGTAGATCAGGTCGACGATCAGCTTCAACTCGTGCTGGCACTCGAAATACGCCATCTCGGGCGCGTAGCCGGCCTCGACCAGCGTGTCGAAGCCCGCCTTGATCAGCGCGCTGACGCCGCCGCAAAGCACAGCCTGCTCGCCGAACAGATCGGTCTCGGTCTCTTCCTTGAACGAGGTCTCGATGACGCCCGCCCTCAGCGTGCCCAGGCCCAGAGCATAGGCCAGCGCGTTCTCGAGCGCCTTGCCCGATGCGTCCTGGTGGATGGCGACCAGAGCCGGCGTGCCTGAACCCTCGGTGAACACCTCGCGCACGCGATGGCCCGGCGCTTTCGGCGCAATCAGGGAAACGTCAATGCCGGCCGGCGGCTTGATGGTGCCGAAGTGGATGCTGAAACCATGCGCGAACATCAGCGTCTTGCCCGGCTTCAGATTGGGCTCGATATCCTTTTCGTAGATGTCGGCCTGCAGATGATCCGGCGTCAGGATCATGATGACGTCGGCGATCTTGGCTGCGTCCGCGCTGTTCAGCACCTTAAGCCCGGCGGCTTCGGCCTTGGCCCAGTTCTTACTCCCGGGATACAGCCCGACCACCACGTTGACTCCGGAATCCCGGAGGTTCAACGCGTGCGCGTGGCCCTGGCTTCCGTAGCCGATGATGGCGACCGTCTTGCCTTCCAGCGGCGCGAGCGAACCGTCTTTCTCATAGAAACGTCTTGGCATGCAGTTACTTCTTCCTCGAATTAGTGTGACAGCGGGGACACATGTCCTTTAATCCGGAGCGGAGCGGCCTGAGCTGGGTACCGGGTCCCCATGGCGATCCCAGCGTGGCCGCGGCGCGAAATCATCGCGGGCACCATCGGCTCAGCGCCCAGGGACGCTGAGGGGCTCCACCACTCCGCCGCTCTTCGAGACCGGCGGCGACAGGCGCAGCTTCTTTTGTTCCAGCGAAACGGCGACGGCGTCGGAACGCGTCACGTCGATCTCGCCATAGCTTTCCATCACCGAGACGAACTCTTCGAGGCGTTCCGATTCCCCGGTGACTTCCAGCGCGAAGCCTTCGACGCTTGAGTCCACGACCCGCGCGCCAAAAATCTCCGCCTCTTTCAGAATCGCAGTCCTGTGCTCCAAGGTGGAACGCACGCGCAATAAAACCAGTTCGCGCACGACCGCCGGCGAGTCCGTCAGGTCGTTGGCCTGGAGCACGTTGATCAGCTTGTTCATCTGCTTGATCACCTGCGCGCGCAGCTTCGAATCGACATCGACCATGATCGTCATTCGCGACAAGCTCGGATCCAGCGTCCGCGCGACGGTCAGCGACTCGATGTTATAACCGCGTTGCGAGAGCAGTCCCGTCACGCGCATCAGAGCACCCGGCTTGTTCTCCATCAGGAGCGAAATTGTCATCAACATGTTTGTGTTCTCCTGCCGCTCCGCTTTCTCACTTCGACGCCACGGCGACAGGCTGCGGCGGCGTCAGTACCATCTCGTTGATTGCCGATCCCGCGGGCACCATGGGGTAGACGTTCTCAAACGAAGTGACGCGCACGTCCAGCAGATACGGCCCCGGCGAGTTCACCGCGTCGCGCAACGCGTCGGGCAACTCCTCGGGCGTGCGCACGATGCGCCCCTTCATGCCGTAGGCGGCCGCCAGCAGTTCGCAGTTCGGGAAAGTGTTCAGCTCCACACCGCTCATGCGGTTGTTGTAGAACAGCTCCTGCCATTGCCGGACCATGCCGAGATAGCCGTTGTTCATGACGATCATCTTCACCGGCAGATCGTAGTTCACCAGCGTTGCCAGTTCCGGCAGCGACATCTGGAAGCCGCCGTCGCCGGCGATGGCAAACACCAACTTGTCCGGGTTGGCCATCTGCGCACCGATTGCGGACGGCATGCCGAAACCCATGGAGCCCAACCCGCCCGAATTGATCCAGTGCCTGGGCTGATCGAACCGGATGAATTGGGCCGCCCACATCTGGTGCTGGCCCACGTCGGAACAGACAATCGCCTTGCCGTCACTGATGAGGTTGATTTCGTACATCAGATGCTGAGGCTTGATCTCGTCGGGGCTGAATGACGGCGTCAGCGGATGTTCGGCCTGCCAGCCGTGCACCTTCTGCCACCACGCCTTCCGCGCCGCCGCGTTTTGTCCGGCGAATTCCGGCTCCAGTTCCTTGAGAATCCTGGTCAGCTTCGAAATGACGCGTTTCAAGTCGCCGACGATGGGCAGGTCGACGGCCCGGTTCTTGCCGATCTCCGCCGGGTCGATGTCCACGTGGATCACCTTGGCATGCGGTGCGAAACCTGAAAGGCGGCCGGTCACGCGGTCGTCGAAACGCACGCCCAGCGCAATGATCAGGTCGCACTCCGTCAGGCCCATGTTCGCCGCATAACTGCCGTGCATGCCTGGCATCGAGACGTAGTTGGGATGCGAGCCCGGCAGCCCACCGAGTCCCATCAGCGTGCAGACGGCCGGGCAATCGACGGTCTCCACCAACTCCCGCAGTTCGCCGTGCGCGCCCGCGTGGATAATGCCGCCGCCCGCGTACACAAAGGGCTGCTTCGCTTCCCAGATCATCTGCGCCGCGCGCCGGATCTGCCCGGCGTGGCCGTCCATCACCACCTTGTACCCTGGCAGGTGGATCTCATTCACCGGCGTATAGTGGGCCTGCGCCTGCAGCGCGTCTTTCGTGATGTCCACCAGCACCGGTCCCGGCCGCCCGGTCGAAGCGATGTAGAACGCCTCGTGAACCGTCTGCGCCAGGTCCTTCACATCCTTCACCAGGAAGTTGTGCTTTGTCGCCGGCCGCATGATGCCGAACGTGTCCGCTTCCTGGAATGCGTCGCTCCCGATGAGCTTGCTGGTGACCTGCCCCGTGATGGCAACAACTGGAATCGAATCCATCATCGCGTCCACCAGACCGGTGGTCAGGTTGGTGGCGCCCGGGCCCGAGGTTGCGCAGCACACGCCGACGCGACCTGAAGCTCGCGCGTAGCCGGAGGCCGCGAACGCCGCATTCTCTTCGTGGCGGACCAGTACATGCCGGATCGGGTGGTCGTACATCGCGTCGTAAAGCGGAAGCGTTACTCCGCCCGGGTAGCCGAAGATTACGTCGACGTTCTCGCGCGTCAGGCACTCCAGGAGGATTCGCGCTCCGCTCATCAGATTAGACATCGTTGTCAAAATCCCTTTCGCTCATCGAAATTGACCCACAGTGCGGACCGGCTATTTCGGCCGCAGGCTCACTCCCCACGAACCCGTTCCAGCGCGTGAGAAAACAGTGTAACTGCCATGGTAACTGTCATCGCTCACGCGCTGCGCTGAATCTTATACAGGAAAGGGCCACCAAGCGGATTGTTCCCGCCTGGTGGCCCCGGTTTCCTTTGGATTCTGGTTTCGGCCAACTCAGGCAGGACTTTGGTAAATTCCCGCTACAATAATGCCAGGTACGGCAAGGATGACCGAAATGAGAACGAGCAGCGCGCTCTGCAGTGGCCGGTTGGCAGTGCTGAATGCGTTGTTCATCTAATTCAGACTATCTCGAAAGTTTTCCATATGCAAGCATGAAATGCTATTAAAAATGCTTATGGGATTACTCAGCTTGCACCCGCTCCAAAGCCTCGCGAATGTCAGCCGGAATGGGCGTTGATTTCCCGCTGCTGACGTCGATGCACGCCCCAACAATCCGCCCATTTGCCGCCACTACGCCGCTTTCCGCCAGAATTACCCGAAACCCCAATGTGAGGGAGGCCTTACCGATACGTTCCAGCCGGACTTCCACGTCGATTTCGTCGTCGAAGCGAAGCGGAACCAGGTAATCAGCCTCGACGTGAACGCGCGGCATTGAGAAACCCCGTTCGAACCAGTGCGCATAGCCCACTCCAAGGGAGCGCAGAAACTCGGTCTCCGCGATCTCGAAATGCCGGAACAGAGCAGAGTAATGAATGCGGGTGGAGAAATCGGTGTCGACGAAGCGAACACGCGAACGCCAGAGAAAGGGCATACGGCTATTGTCGCTTGAGCGAACGCAATTCGGCGACCTTGCACCCTGCTCCTCAGCGTGATCTATGGAGATTCGACCGAACCAATTTTAAGTGGCTTCTAAGGAGCGTCAGGCGGCTCGAACTTCGACGTAAACGACGTCGGGCGCCGGTTCGGGGATGGGTTCGCATACGATGCGTTTGGCGTCGAAATGAAGTCCAGAGCCTCCTGGAAATTGTCGTGGGTCTCTTCCAACGTGTCGCCCGCAGCCGCACAGCCGGGTACATCCGGCGAGTAGGCGGAAAAGCCCGTGGAAGCGGGCTCGAGAATCACAGCGTAGCGTTTTGATGTCACTGCGGCCTCCCCCGTCGGTGCAGTCAATCAGCGCTTGCGTGCGAATTTAGCGAGAAACTCCCGATAGCGGTCGAGGTTGTAGCCTTTGCCCTCTTCCAGGTCGCCGGTGTTCTTCGACTCCAGAAGCTTGCCCGTCGCATCGAGCACGAACAAATGCGGGTAGCCCTCGACCTTGGGATAGCCGGCCAGGAACGTCTCATTCTTGTTCTCGTCGCTGAAGTTGACCTTCACGACAACATAGTTCTTCTGCAGCAGGTCGAGCAGTACGGCGTTTTCGGTGAGGAACTTATCCATGCGGTGACACCAGCTACACCACTCGCCGCCTACGTCCATCAGCACGTTCTTGCCTTCCTTCGATGCCCGCGTGAGCGCGGCCTGTAAGTCGGCCCGCGGGTCCGCTTTGGGGTTGTACTTCATCTCCGAGGGTGACTGTGCGCCGGCAACCACGGCCAGCAGGAATCCAAGTACAACTGTGCGAATCACTGGCTATTGCCTCGCTTCCAAAAATACAGCAAAAAATGGCAGAAAATGCCCTCAAAACGACGCAAAATGACGTAAAAACGCCCACGTTCGGGCTCGATCGCGCCGGACGTGGGCGTTTGAGAACGTCGCCCTGCAGACAACTCAATCCTGCTTGTCCGTCAAAGCCGCCACGCCCGGCAGGACGAGTCCCGACAGGTACTCGAGCGATGCGCCGCCACCCGTGGAGATGTGGCTGATCTTGTCGGCCACTCCGGCGCTCTTCACGGCCTTCTCGGAATCGCCGCCGCCGACCACCGATAGCGCACCACTCTCGGCCACGGCCAGGCCGACCGCGATGGTGCCCTTGTCGAACGGCTTCTTCTCGAACACGCCCATGGGGCCGTTCCAAATGATGGTCTTGGCGCCGCGCAGCACCGCGCCAAACGCCGCGGCGGTTTTCGGGCCGATGTCCATGCCCATCATGCCGTCAGGGATCTCGTCAACGGCCTCGTTCGGAGCGTTCTCGGCAAACTCGGCGGCCACGATGTGATCCACCGGCAGCATCAGCTTGTCGCCGAACTTGTCCAGCAGACTCTTGGCCAGTTCCACCTTATCGGCCTCGACCAACGACTTGCCAGTGGGCTTGCCCTGCGCCTTCAGGAACGTGTAGGCCATGGCGCCGCCGATGAGCAGCCGGTCGGCGAACTTGAGCAGGTTCTCGATGACTTCGATCTTGTCCGATACCTTCGCGCCGCCCAGGATGCCGACGCACGGGTGAGCCGGGTTCTTCGTGCACTTTTCGAGATAGGTGAGTTCCTTCTCCATCAAGAGTCCGGCTGCGGCGGGCTTCAGGAATTGGATGATGCCTTCCGTGGAGGCGTGCGCGCGGTGCGCGGTGCCAAACGCGTCGTTGACGTAAACATCGCCCAATTTCGCCAATTGCGCGGCAAATCCGGGGTCATTCTTCTCCTCTTCGGAGTGGTAGCGCAGGTTTTCGAGCAGCAGGATCTCACCCGGCTTCGGAAGCATCGCTTCCACGGCGGCGCCGACGCAATCCGGGGCAAACGCAACCGGCTTGCCCAGCAGTTCGCTCAGGCGCACGGCCACGGGCTTCAGGCTCATCTCGGGGTTGACCTTGCCCTTGGGGCGGCCCAGGTGGCTGGCGAGCACGAGTCCGGCGCCGTGATCGAGAGCGTATTGAATGCTCGGCAACGCAGCCTTGATGCGCTTATCGGAGGTAATCTCCTGGCCGCCGGGGGCGAGCGGCACGTTAAAGTCCACACGCATGAAGACGCGCTTCCCTTTGAGATCGAGATCGCGGATTGAGAGTTTAGGCATAGTCGTTATTAGGGCCTCATTCAAGATCCTAACATCCGGTACAGGCTGGCCGCCCTCTCGCGAAAATCACTTCTCCGCTTCGGGCAATCCGCTCAGCACGGCGGTAATGCCCGCCATGCGGTAGGCCTCCAGCAGAGCGCCGGCCGCCGGTCCGTGCTTCGGTGGAGCGACGGTGGCGAGACCATCGCGCTCCAGCAGAGTACGAAACCTCTCCAGCAGACCGGCGGATTTGAACACGCCGCCGATGTAGGCCACCGGTGCGCATTCCTTTGCACCAAACGTTTTTTTACGCACTGCGAGCGAAATTCCCGCCAGTTGCTGAGCCGCCTCCGTGAGGATCCCGTAGGCCACGACATCTCCCGCCAAGGCGGCCTTATCCACCAGACGCGACAATGCCGCCATCTGCGGGCGCGTGAGTTTGCCGCCATAGAACTGGTGCATCAACTCGTTCGCGTCTTTCGCGCCCGTCGCCTTCAGGAGTGCGTCGCGCAGCAACGTCGGCGGGCCCCAGCCCTCGTCAACACGTAGTGCCGCCCGGAGTGCTTGCCGTGTGAGGTCGAAGCCGCCGCCCTCGTCGCCAAAGACGTAGCCCCAGCCCCCGGCCCGCATCAGGCGGCCGTTCGCACCGCGGCCAAAGCTGATCGACCCGGTTCCCGCAATCGTGATAATGCCCGGCGCGCCGGCGTGCGCTCCGCACAGCGCGATGAAGGCGTCGTGCGTGACCAGGCGTTTGCCCGCGCGGAACATCTCCGCCACCAGCGACTCCTTGTCGGCGGGTCCGCCCGAGAAGCCATAGCAGGCAGTCTCGTACCGCACGTCTCCACCAAGGCCTGCCGCCTGGCGGGCCTGCGCCACGCATCCGCCGACGGCTGAAGTGAACCTCGCGCGAGCTTCTTCCGCCGAGACGTGGTTGCATGGACCGCCCCGGCCGAAGCCGATCACGCGTCCGCTCTCGTCGCCGATGAGCGCCGTGGTGCTGGACTGCCCGCCATCCACGCCGAGAAAATACTGAGGCATTCCCTTTCAGCCTAGACGAGTCCGGACTGGACAAGAGCCTTGTCCTTCGCATAGCAAAGGCCTTCGATGGGACATTGGCCGCACTTGGGCTTGCGCGCCGCGCACAACTCGCGGCCGAAGTGGATCACCTGGTGGGAGAACTGAATCCAATGCTCGCGGGGAACCTGTTTCATCAGGTCCTGTTCGATCTTGACCGGGGCGTCTTCCCTGGTCAGGTCGAGACGCTGCGCGATGCGCGCAACATGCGTGTCCACAACTACGCCGCTGGGGATGCCGAAGGCCGTTCCGAGCACGACGTTCGCGGTCTTGCGGGCCGCGCCCGGCACGGTCAGCAACTGGTCGATATCGCGCGGGATCTCTCCTTCGAACTCGGTGAGAATTTTCTTTGCCGCTCCAACGATGCTCTTCGCCTTGTTGTTGAAGAAGCCGGTGGAGTAAACATCCGCTGCAAGTTCCTGGACGTTGACCGCCGCGAAATCCTGCATCGTGGGGTACTTCGCGAATAGGCTGGGCGTGACCTTATTGACTCGTTCATCGGTGCACTGCGCCGATAGAATCGTGGCCACCAGGAGTTCCCAGGCATTGCGATGGTGCAGGGCGCAGGTGACGCTGGCGTAGCGTTGGTCCAATGCCTTCACAATCGCGGCGACGCGTAGTTTACGCTCCGCTGCGGTCTTTGGCTTGCATGGACCGCCGGTCCGGGGCTTGGATGGAGCGCTGGTCTTGCTCTGATCGAGTTCTTTCATGGTTCGCTTATGCACCATGCGGAGCGGACTTGGGGTCCATTACGATTGCGCCTCAATAGTATGGAGCCGCGTACGACAGAGAGCGGTCAATGCAAGATACAACCACTCCCTCACGGTCGCGGCACCATTCCGGGGCGCTAGTGCGACGACTTCATCGAGAACGACGCCCTCAGGAATTGCCAGTCGGGCAACTCATAGGCGCGGAGCTTCGTATTCAACGGCGCGGAAACGTCCTTGGAGCCATTCGCCGGAACCGGACCGGTTTTCACCGTCATGACGGCCAGCGGATCGTCTCCGGCCTTGGCCGTAGTGGTCGTCAGGATCACTTCCAGTTCGAGATCCGGCAGGTCCGCCGGCGAGTGGTTCACGATCAGGAGCTGGGCATTGGCGTGCTTCTTTGCGTCCTCCACGATTCGAACGCCGGTGACCTCCAGAATTTTCGCGTACGGGTTAGCGCTGTCGCTCGCGGCCGCCGATTGCTGCTGGGCGGTTGCCGCCGTGTCAGAGCCTGAGCCGCTCTTGCCGCCCAGAAGCTTCACGATGCCAAAGATGACTCCGATGGCTATACCGGCAACCAGGATCGTCACCAGCCAGGCGGGCAAACCTCTGCGCTGAGGCGCCTCCGGCAGAGTATAAGAGGGCTGGGGCGGCACTGGGGCGGTCTGCCACTGTGGCGGCGGAGGTGGAGCGTATTGGGGCTGAGGTTGCGGCTGGGGCTGTGGCTGTGGCGGGTAAGGCTGTTGCTGTGGCTGTGGCGGGTAAGGCGCCTGCTGTTGGTATGGACTGGCCGGCGGGTAGCCTTGCTGGTACGGCTGGGGCGGCGGCGCTACAGGTTCCGAACCAACCGGCGGAAGGCTCTGCGCCGCGCGTTGCCGGTTCTCCGCACAGTTGGGGCATTCCGAATACGATGGCGGCACTTCGCGGCCGCATTGGGGACAGATCCAGGTGAACATTGCTTAGTCTTGACTCTAGCCTAGTGATGCATCCGGCTGCACGCCGGTTGCCATCGTTGGCCGAGTTCCTCTCTTTCTTCAACACAATCTCGCGGAGCTGACCGGTTCACCGCAGCCGCATGAGTATCCGCGCCAATCGGGGGATTGGCGTTCCCGGAGCGGTGCTCATCCCGCTACGATCATGGCATGGATCTTGTGCGCCGGGGAGCCCGCGACGCGCGCCGGGTTGCAATGCTTCCCGCAGCCTGGAACCCGCCCACGCTCGCGCATCTGGCGCTCGCGGAGGCTGCCCTCAAATTCGCGGACGAAGTCCTGCTGGTGCTGCCGCGGGTCTTCCCGCACAAGGGGTTTGAGCACGCCGGATTCGACCTGCGGCTGGAGTGGTTGCGCCGGATCGCCGCCGCTCGAGCAGGGCTGGGCGTTGGCGTGACCGAGGGCGGCCTGTTTCTGGATATGGCTCGCGCGCTGCGTGCGGCCGACACGCGGATAGAACACGTCTATGTGGTCTGCGGTCGCGATGCCGCCGAGCGCTTTCTGAACTGGCCCTATGAGCGTGAACCCGGCGCCGGGGAGCAGCTACGGGAGTTCTCGCTGCTGGTGGCGCCCCGCGGCGAACCTTTTGAACCGCCGGATTCGCTCCGCTGCTCTATCCGCGCATTGGACCTGGATCCCAGCCTGTGCGGCATCAGCTCGACCGAAATACGCCAGCGTATCGGACGCGGCGAGCCCTGGGCCCATCTGGTGCCGGATGAAATCGCTGGGGAGGCTGGCGCCATTTACCGTTGAGCCGGATCTATTCGCGCGGGTTACGATCGAGGAACGCTCTGAGCTTATGACTCCGGCTGGGATGACGCAGCTTCCTGAGCGCCTTGGCTTCGATCTGGCGGATGCGTTCGCGCGTTACCGCGAAGTGCTGGCCGACCTCTTCGAGCGTGTGCTCGCTGCCGTCCTGCAAGCCGAAGCGCATTTTGATGATCTTCTCCTCGCGCGGCGTGAGGGTTTTCAGGACCTCGGCGGTCTGCTCCCGCAGGTTGAGATTGATAACCGCCTCGGAGGGCGACACAACCCGTTTATCCACGATGAAATCGCCGAGGTGCGACTCTTCTTCCTCGCCGACCGGCGTTTCCAGCGAGATCGGCTCCTGCGCGATGCGCAGAACCTTTCTCACTTTGGGAATGCTCAGATCGAGCCGGCGGGCCAATTCCTCGTGAGTCGGGTCGCGGCCGAACTCCTGCTGGAGCAGGCGCTGCGTCCGCACCAGCTTGTTGATGGTCTCGATCATGTGGACCGGAATGCGAATCGTACGCGCCTGATCGGCGATGGCGCGCGTGATGGCCTGCCGGACCCACCAGGTTGCGTAGGTCGAGAACTTGTAGCCGCGCCGGTAGTCGAACTTATCCACGGCCTTCATCAGACCGATGTTGCCTTCCTGAATCAGGTCCAGAAACTGGAGCCCACGGTTCGTGTAGCGCTTGGCGATGGAGACGACCAACCGCAGATTGGCTTCGATCAGGCGTTTTTTCGCCTCATCGGCGTCTTTCTCGCCACGGTCCGTAATGCTCAGCGTCCGTCGCTGGTCGGCGGCGGGCGCGCCGAACAGCTTCTCCAACTCCGCAAGCCGGTCGAGAGATACCTTGGCCTCACGCTTCAATTCCCTGGAGCTGACGCCATGCTGCTCGGAATCTTCTGCCGCCCTTTGCAGACGGGCAACCTCTTTTTCAAGCGGCTTGAGCTGCTCGACGGCGGCCCGGAGACGACTGGAAAAACGGCGCCACGCCGTTGAGCTGAGCTGCAGCGCGCGAATGTCCTGGCTTATGCGGACGACTGCCCGGGCCAGCTTCCAGCGCAGCTCGCGGCCCAGTTTCTGCTTGGCTCCGGCTGACTTCGCGAACATCTGATGGCGCAGCTTGTCGGCTTCGCGAGATTTCTCTTCGATATCGGCGATGGCTGCCCGGAAATCGCGAATCTGATCGTCGGCATCTTCGTCGGCGGTCATCGCGTCGGGGGTCGAAAGAACATCGCGCAGACTGAGCCGTCCGTCCTCAACTTCCAGGGCGAGTCCGGCAAGCTCGCGAACGACCAGAGACGAACGCGACAGCGCGCGGATCACCCGGTTCTGGCCCTTTTCGATGCGGCGCGCGAGTTCGATTTCACCATCCCTCGTAAGCAACGCAACGGTGCCCATCTCGCGCAGATACATGCGCACGGGATCGTTGGTCTTGTCGCCGGTTTCCTGGGCTTCCTGGGTTTCCTGAACGACGTCGAGGTCGCCAAACTCCTCGGTTTCCTCCGGCTTTTTGTTGAATTCGGCCTTGGGCTCTTCGAGCAGATCGACGCCCGCGGCGTCGAGCCCTGCAAGCAGATCGTCCAGCTCGGCGCCCGTAGCCGCCTCGTCCGGGAGGGCCTCGGATACGTCGTCATAGAGCACGTAACCGCGCTCCTTGCCCATTGCAATGAGGTGCTGAAACCGGCTGTAGCGTTCGTCAGCAGCCACGACTCGACCTCTTCCTCCGAATCAATCCATTCAGAACCGAACGTTGCGTTTTTCTTTATCCACCAAAACGTCAACGTATCTGTGTCATATTACAACACGCGGCTAAGAGACGTGGGCGGCAAGGTCAATTGCCGTTGTCGCCGTGCTTGAGTTCGGCGGCGAGCCGAAGAGCTTCGGCCATATCCCCGGCCCGTTCCGCGGCCTTGATTCGAGTGCGCAGATCGGCCGTTTCACCTCGCCGCGCATCGCTCTCCAGCCGTTGTACACACGCTCTCGCCTGTTCAATCGAGGGCGTCTCCGCAACCTCTTCGTCGTCCAGCAGTGCTTTCGCGAGCAGGTCCTTATCTGTCTCGCTGAGGCGTCCCTCGATAGAGGAATGGGTCAGCGGCGCTCCCTCGGTGGCCAGCTTCAGGATCGTTTCGAAGATGCGCGCCGAGACGAAGCCACTCAACGGACCCAAGGCCCGCAAGCGGGCGGGAAGTTCCTTTTGCGCTTCGGGATTCTCGAGCAGGGCGCGCAGGAGTTGCCGTTCGCTGGTCTTGAATAGTGACGTAAGTTTGGGCAGGTTGCGCACTTCCCGGCGCTCCGCGGCTGCCTTGCGGAACTCGTCGAGCACAACACTGGCCTCAACCCTCAGGTACTCGGCCAGATCGTTGACCACCTCCAACCGGTCGAGCCGGTCGGGCATCTTGTGGATCTGCGGGAGCAGGAACTGGAAGATCCCGACCCGGCCTTCGGGCGTGCGGGTATCGAACTTGCCGCGCGCGCGCTCGGCGAGCCAGTGAAAATAGCGCTGTGTGTGGTTCTTTACCAGATCGGCGTATGCCTCGGCCGAGTTGGCGAGGATGTATTCGTCGGGGTCCACGCCATCGGGCAGTTCCAGCACCCGGACCTGCATCCGTTCGTTCAACAGAATTTCGATGGATTTCTCGGTCGCGTTGCGGCCAGCCTTGTCCGGGTCGAAATTGACCACTATTTCGGGCGCATGCCGGCGTAAAGACGCTACCTGTTGTTGGGTCAAAGCCGTGCCGCAAGGCGCGACGACATTCTTGACGCCGGCTGAGTAGACGCCGATGACGTCCATATAGCCTTCGACGACAATTGTAAATCCTGCCTCCTGGGCCGCTTTCCGGGCGCGGTTCAGGTTATATAAGACATTACCTTTGTGATACACGGCCGTTTCAGGGGAATTGAGATACTTCGGCTCTTCCCCATCACCCAAGGCTCGCCCGCCGAAGGCAATGATCTTGCCGGACTCGGAGTGGATCGGAAACATGAGGCGGTTCCGGAAACGGTCGAAGAAACCGGATCCGTCCGTACGGCGGAGAACCAGGCCGCTCTCTTCCATCTCTTCGCCGGTAAAGCCCTGTTTCTCCAGCGCCCGCACTAAAGCCTGGCCGCCGCGTTCGGCGTATCCCAACCCAAACTCCTCGATACTCTCCGCCCGGACTCCGCGGCGGACCAGATAAGCACGCGCCTCGGCTCCAGCGGAGCCCTTAAGACTGCGCACGAAATAATGCGCGGTGAAATCGTGAATATCCAGTGTGCGTGCGCGCCGTTTTGCTTCCTCATCGGCGAGGTCATTCCGCTTCGGCAGGGGAATGCCATTGCGCTCGGCGAGGTGACGGAGAGCTTCCCAGAAGCTCATGCGCTCCATCTCCATGACGAATTTGATGACGTCTCCGCCGGCGCCGCAGCCGAAGCACTTATAGAATTGATGACCGGAATGGACAGAAAAGGAGGCGGTCTTCTCCGCATGGAACGGGCAGAGTCCCATGTACCGCTGGCCGTTCCCAATCCGGCGCAAGTGCACGTATTCGCCAATCACGCCGACAATGTCGACGGACGATTTTAAATGTTCGACAAAGTCCATCCTGCTGCCACGATCCGATCTTGATTATCCCTCACGGCCAGACGATTCTCCATGAGCCGGGTGGCGCGGAAGGTAATCGCAAGGATCCCCAAGAATTTTGCTTCATGACCGTGACATATTTGAAATAGCGGGATAGACTGTTTATGGAGTCTGCTTGGATCAACCATTCGGTGAGCGAATAATTCGGGAGCTGTCGCCTTTCGAGTGTCTTCAGCGTATTTCGCACCAGCAGATCCGCCCCCCGCGCACAGTAGAACCGGGTGAGTTCGCAAGCCGGGCGGTCGTACCGTTCGGTACCAAGTTGAGCATGACCTAGAGGTATAGAAATGGACACTCTTCAGGAATTACTGAACACGATGGAAGCGGTCAGCCAGAAAGTCGCTGACCTTGAAAAGCAACTCGCGGAAGCGCGCGCCGAGGGAAAGAAACTCTTTGCGGAGTTTCAGAAGCGCCAGGGTGATCTGGCCGGTAAGTTCGGGTTCGGCGGCTCTTCCGATGTAGTCAAAACCCGCAGCGGCCGGAAACCCCGGTCAGCGGCTGCCAACATTGCGGTCGGCGGATCCCGCATGGTTACGAATTACTCCCAGGCCGGTAAGAGCCAGAGCGAAGCGAAGAAGGCGGGCATGGATCGCGCGCTGGAACTGGCGAAGAAGAATGGGCTGACGGCCATTCCCGAGGACGCAGTGAAGATGATTGAGGCGACGGTAAAGCGTCGTTACGCGAAGTCGAAGTAGTCAGGCGGGCAGAAGCCCAGCCTTTCTTCGCAAAAGCCTTTGAGATCTTGGGCAAGCGGCGCGGTAAAGCGCCACTTGCCCTGGATTGCGTCTGAATTGAACTCGACCAATGAACAGTGTAGAGCCTGCCGTTTCAACCCCAGCAGGCGATGGTGTCTCTCCGTCCAACCTCGTTCGATAAACTCCACAAACAGGCTCTCGTCCGGACCGTATATCTTGTCACCGAACAACGGGTGGCCTATCGCTGAGGCGTGAACGCGGATCTGGTGTAACCTGCCGGTGGCAGGCAGTACGAGCGCCAGCGTGCCCTTGCTGTTCGATTCTACCGGCGCGAAAACCGTAAGCGCCTGTTGCCCCGCTCCATCCTGGCCTGTAGCTCGTTTCAGTCTTACCAGGGACCCCACGGCTCCGGCTATGGGCAGAGCGACGGTAGTTCGCCCCCTGAGTTGCCCTTCCATCAAGGCCGTGTAAGCTTTTCGGTACTGCCCCTTCTGGACGGCATGTTGCAGACGTTTACCCGTCTGCTCGCATCCAGTCACCAGCATCACGCCACTCGTCTCGCGATCCAGACGGAAGGGCATGTGGAGTTTCCGGGCGCCAAGAAACTCGCGGGCGGCCCCGGCAAGGCTGGACCAGGCTCCGTGTTTGGACGGATGGCAGACTACCCCGGCGGGCTTATTGAGCACTAATACGTCTCCGGTATCTTCGAGGATCCAGGACGCCAGTTCTTCGGGTGTGATTCGCCAGCCCCAATCTTCTTCGGGCATTTACAGCCTTCGCCGCTCCATCCCGAGGATAGCCCTTTGCGCCCGGCCGGCACCGGAGCTAATGGGTTCCAGTGACGCCGATTCTCATCGACCGCCGGGCGGACGTGGCTGCGCACGTGAGAGCTCCTTCGGCCGGTACGTCTGGCACTCGGCTGTCAACCAACTGAAACCATTGGTGTTATGAGCTAGATTAAGATTTTTTATTGGACTTCTGGAAATGCGTCCCGTAGCCTGAAATCAGATCGCATCACACCGAAACCGTCGCGGAATAGCGCGCCAGAGGTTTCGCTCCGTAGAAACAAACAAGCTCCACGATAAGGAGCATCACTCGCAGCCGGGACTATCGCCTGGATGCATCGATCCGGCCATATTGGCCGGTGGTGGCGCAGCCGCAATGCCGCTGTGCATTCTGTTCCCCAAAACCTCAGGAGGTTTTATTTTGAAGAAGTCTATTCTGGCCTTCGCTCTTGCTTCGTTCGTATCCGGTCTGGCTGGCGCAGCGCCGCTCAGCGAGTTCCGAATCAAGGCTCCTCAGCCGTTCACAGTGGGAGGGACCGCCATGCCCGCGGGCGTATACAACATTGAGTTGATTTCTCCCGCCGGCGTTCTGGAAGTCACCAACGCGGCGACTCACGCTACGGTCATGGTGATCGGAAGTCCGATCAGCAGAACTCCTGGCACTCAGCCCGGCGAAGTAACACTCACCCCTGTGGGTGGCAAGCTCGCACTGACCCAGGTCTACCTGCCCAACGGCGCCGGATTCGGTGTTCCAACGCATACCGCAAGCCGTTAGAAGTATGGGGGGCCGTCAAAGGACGGCCCCCTGCTTCGTTTTGGGATCTCCGCGGAAGGCCGTAGAATCAAATGGTATATGGCAACGGCGACACTCGGCGGGGGCTGCTTTTGGTGCATGGAGGCTGTCTACAAAGAGCTGCGGGGCGTGGACTCCGTAGTATCCGGATATATGGGCGGCCACGTGGAGCGACCCTCCTACCAGGACGTTTGCACCGGCGACACCGGTCACGCCGAAGTAATTCAAGTCGTATTCGATCCTTCCCTGATTCGATATCGAGACATCCTCGACGTGTTCTTTTCCACCCACGATCCAACGACGCTGAACCGCCAGGGCAACGACGCAGGGACGCAGTACCGCTCAGCGATCTTCTGGCACGACGAGGAGCAGAAGAGCGCCGCCGCGTCGCTGATTGAAGAGTTGACCCGCAACGGCAAGCACCGGGATCCCATCGTTACCGAGCTGGTGGAGGCGTCAACCTTCTGGCCCGCCGAGGATTACCATCAGAATTATCTGCGCGATCATCCCCTCCAGCCTTACTGCGCCTACGTGGTCCAGCCGAAGGTGGAGAAGTTCCGGGAGCATTTCGCGTCTCTCCGGAAACAGGACTGACTTGTGGACCTGGCGGCTTTGGCATCTCCGCCCCTGCGCATTGGAAGTACTCAGTTCAGCACCCAAGAGCCGCGAAATGGAACATTGGCGAGCTATCTGATTTCGTTGCCGGTTTGGCCGCCATTAACTTAAGAACACGTGTTCCGGCTGGCGGTTTCGAGCGTCTCTACTAAACTGTGCAGACCAATATGACTATCTTTCGGACCCGGCAATACGACAGCTATGTCGAGGCTGCGGCCGCAGGGCGAGCCAGGCTGGGTTTCAGTTTCCCGCCTGAAATTGTAAATTAATCGTAAATCCTCTATTTGCGACTAGATTTTTCAATAAATAATCCCAAAGCTATGTCAAATACCTCGTGCGGCAGATGACTGGCGCAATTTCATTTCAATTGCTATGGCAGGGGCGAACGGCAACTCTCGGAGATACGGCCAGCCTTCCCGGGACCAAATGTAAG
>Ga0302270_10000264_pt1 | contig 56567 bp, 55 predicted proteins | sample III_Bog_E2_3_FD_198773 | JGI IMG/M metagenome (GOLD analysis project Ga0302270, IMG submission 198773) | Peat permafrost microbial communities from Stordalen Mire near Abisko, Sweden - III_Bog_E2_3 | ecosystem: Environmental > Terrestrial > Soil > Wetlands > Peat | place: Sweden: Abisko... | reverse complement strand
CTCCGGGCAGTAGTGCGTCCGTAAACGCAAAATCACTGCGTATTCAGAGTCCATAACCCACAACTATCCCGTCCCTCACGCCAAAATACAGCCAATTGAAGCCAGCAGGTACTTGATCAGACCTTCCTTAAGCCGTAGCTGTCAGCAACGCGCGCAGCCCCTTCATATCCGTCACCACTATCTGCCGTGCATCCACTTCCAGCAACCCTTCAGCCTGCAGCCGCATCAGGTTGCGCGATATCAGCTCGCGCACCGTCCCCAGCTGGCTCGCCAACTCCTGGTGGCTCCCCGGCAGTTGAAACTCGATCCCCCGCGCCGTCTGCTTCCCTTCACCCTCCGCCATCCGCACCAGCGCAGAGATCAGCCGCTGACGAATCGTGGTGAACGATAGCTCTTCAATAATCCCCACCAGCCGCCGCAGCCGCGCACCCACCACGGCCAGCACCTTCAACGCCACCTCAGGGTGCTCCATGCAATGCGCCTGAAAATCGCGCCGTGAGATGTAAGCGATCTCCGTCTCTTCAATCGCAACTGCGGAAGCCGGATACGCTCCGCCATCAAACACCGGCAGTTCGGCCACCGATTCCCCCGGAACATTCACCGCCAGCACCTGCTCGCGCCCGCCCATCGATGTCTTGAAGATGCGGACCTTGCCGCGCGCAATCATGTGCAGCCCATTGCACGGCTCGCCCTCTGAGAACAGCAGCTCTCCCACCCCAAACCGCTTCCGCACCGTCCGCGCCGCCAGTTGTTGCAGCTCCGCCTGCGACAGACTCGATAGCAGTGCCGTCTTCTCCAGTACCGTTGCCAGTTCCATGCGTTCCGTGCTCATCCCAGCAGTCTAGCAGCGCAAAGGCCCGCCATACCCTGCGGGCCTTTGCGCTTTTTTCGCTTCCCTTACGCCAGCATCGCTTTCAGATCAGCATCTGCCGTCGTAATCGCCATCAGGTTGAACTTCTCATGCAGCAGCGCCAGCACCCCGGGCGAGAGGAACGCAGGCAGCGTCGGCCCGATACGCATATTGCGCACGCCCAGGTGCAGCAGCGTCAGCAGCACCGCTACGGCCTTCTGCTCGTACCACGAGAGCACCAGCGACAGCGGCAGGTCATTCACCCCGCAATCGAAGGCCTTTGCCAGTGCCATCGCAATCTGCAGCGCTGAGTAGGTGTCGTTGCACTGCCCAATGTCCAGCAATCGCGGCAATCCGCCAACCTCGCCAAACTCCAGCTTATTGAAGCGGAACTTGCCGCACGCCAGCGTCAGGATGATGCAATCGTCCGGAATTGATTCCGCCAGTTCCGTGTAGTAGCTTCGTCCGGAGCGCGCGCCGTCGCAGCCGCCGATCAGGAAGAAGTGCCGTATCGCGCCCGCCTTCACCCCGTCGATTATGCGGTCCGCCACGCTCAGCACTGCATTGTGTCCGAATCCCACGGTTATCTCTTCGTCGGACCCATCTTCGGCAAAGCCCGGCGCCCGCAGTGCCGCCGCAATCACCGGCGCATAGTCCTGGTCTGCAATGTGGGTTACCCCCGGCCATGCCACCGCTCCAGCGGTAAAGAGGCGCTCCTTATAGCTCAGCTTCGGCTCCTGGATGCAGTTGGATGTCATCAGCACCGCGCCCGGAAAGTCCGCGAACTCATGCGCCTGGTCGGTCCATGCCCCACCATAGTTTCCGGCCAGGTGTTTATATGCCTTCAGCTTCGGGTATCCGTGCGCCGGCAGCATCTCGCCATGCGTATAGATCTGGATGCCCAGTCCCTTGGTCTGCTCCAGCAGTGCGTACAGATCATGCAGGTCGTGCCCCGATACCAGGATCGCCTTCCCCTTCCGTGCACCCAGCCGCACCTTCGCCGGCTGTGGATGCCCGAAGGTTTCGGTATGAGCCTTATCCAGCACTTCCATCACGCGATAGTTCAACTCCCCCACCTCCAGTGCCTTCCCCAGCAACTCCTCCGCCGTCGGCGCAGGATGTGTCAGAAAATCCAGAATCTCGTGAATTTGCGCGAATGTATCCGGATCACCTGCGCCCAGCGCCAGTGCATGCGCAGCGTATGCCGCCACTCCCTTGATGCCGTACAGCACCAGCTCCTGCAGGTTGGCGATCTCCTTGCTGTCGGTCAGAAAGCGTACCGGCAGCAGCACCTGCTTCCCTTGCACCAGCAATCCATCCAGTGTTGCGGCTGGCTGCCACGCAGCGGCCCCGCCCAGCTCCGTTGGCACTACTCCGGCTGCAACCGCCGCACGCTCATACAGGTTGCGTGCAGCATCGCGCGTCGCAGTCGCCTGGTGAATCAGTTCCACCAGCCGCTCAGCATCGAAGTTCACATTGGTCAGCGTCGCAAACACCGCCTGAATGGTGAATGCGTCCACTTCTGGATCGGCTGCGCCAAACTGCCGCGCGCGATGCGCATAGCTTGAGATGCCCTTCACAGCATGAATCAGCAAATCCTGTAGTGCCGCTGTGGTTTCGTCTTTACCGCATACGCCAAGCGTCTGGCAACCTTCGCCTTTTGCAGTCTGTTCGCATTGATAGCAGAACATAATTTGTACCGTCCTCGATCTGAAGTGGATTTTTGCTTACCTCCTCACCTTACGAATCTGCCGCCTTGCCTACAGCGACTTAAGTCACACCGATCCAATCATTTGGAATCCGCACATTTTTTCTGTGAGCTGTGACTAAAGTCGCTGCCTCGCCGCGCACCCACGCTTATGGTGGGTTCAAGGGAGAACATCATATGAGCCGCACACAGACCGTCCGCGAGATTGCCTTGGAACAGCCCGCTGCCATCCGGGTATTCGAACAATTTGGAATTGATTACTGTTGCGGCGGCCGCAAGCCGCTAACTGAAGCGTGTGCTGCTGCCAACCTGCAGATTGACCTTGTGCTTTCCGCCATCGCAACAGCAACCCGGCACGCAGCTCCAGACACAAAGGATTGGACACATGCCTCGCTGGAGAGCCTCATACGCCATATCGTAGCGACGCATCATGCCTACGTCCTCCGCGAACTGCCTCGGCTGGCAACCCTGGCACAAAAAGTAGTGAACCGCCACGGCGACACTCAGGCCCATCTGCCCATGATCCAAATCAAGATCGCTCAGCTGGCTGCCGAACTCACCCAGCATCTTGCCAAGGAAGAGTCCATCTTGTTTCCTTACATCATTGAAGTCGAGCGCTCCCTGGTAGAAGGTGTCCCAGCGCCACCTTCCTGCTTCGGTACCATTACCAATCCCATTGCCATGATGACTGCGGAGCATGATGCCGCAGGAACGTTGCTTGCGGATATCAGGAGCCTGAGCCGCAATTTCACGCCCCCCATAGGTGCCTGCCCAACCTATGTTGGGTTCTATGTGGCGTTGAAGGAGTTTGAACAGGACCTGCACCAGCACATCCATCTGGAGAACAACATTCTGTTCCCCCGTGCCATCGCGTTAGATCCCCAGGCCGCTGCGACGCAGCTCAGTGCCATAGAGTCGTCCGTCGCACGCGGCAACTAAACCATAGTGATCCGGCGACAGCATACAGAATACTCAGGGGGAGCTTCCAATCCACACTCACCTTCACAAACTCTTAACGCCTTCCTTACCGACTTCCTACCGCCTTTGGAGCTTCAATCAAATGCATGGAAGCCCTACTCCATCACGCGCTGCATCTGCTCTATTTCCTCATGCCCCCTATTTTGATGGTTTTAGCTGCCGCGTTCACTGCCCTGGCGCGCTTTGTGCGTCGCTCTCCGCACCAACCAGGCACAATCACCTCTCCCCGCTCCCGCTACAGCCACGCATTGGAGCAGCAGGAGCTCGATCTTCTGCTTGATGATCAGGAGTACGACCACCCACGTCGCGGCTTCAGTGCAATCTCGCTCAGGCACTAGTCCACTGGCAAAATTATCCCGGCAAAGTACAATCGAAGGTGCCGGGATCCCTCGCGGGATGCCGATACTGCGGAAGTGGCGAAATTGGCAGACGCACTAGCCTTAGGAGCTAGCGGAGCAATCCATGGGGGTTCAAGTCCCCCCTTCCGCACCATCTTTTTCTGCACTTGAAGGAATCAATGAACCAGCCAAAGCAGCACGCCGTCGATGCCACCCGCATCGAGATTTCTCAGACCGCCGACTATCGCGACGGATACTCTAACAGCGTCCAGGTCCGGATGAGTGTGTGGGACTTTCATCTCGTCTTCGGCACCATGGCGCAGGAATCGCCAGAGCAAATGCACTTCCATGCCTTCCAGGGAATCTACCTCAGCCCGCAGCAGGCCAAGGCGCTGGCGCATGTGCTCGGCCAGAACCTGGTGCAGTACGAGCAGGACTTCGGCCCTATCGCGCTGGAACCCCGCATCCTCGCTCCTGGCGGCCCCATCCACTAGACCCACCCGGCAAGGCTGTAAACTTTCTCTGTGCCGCCTGCCGTCCAGCCCAGCGAATTGAATATGCCCGTAGCCAAACTGCGTCCACTCCCCCAGTGGATGCTTTTCCCGCCTGTTTTCGTCTTTATTTACCTCAGCCACATCACACTGCTGCGGCTGCCCTACTTTTGGGATGAGTCAGGCTACTACATCCCCGCCGCCTTTGATTTTTTCCGTACCGGCACGCTCATTCCACACAGCACTTTAAGCAATGCACATCCGCCGCTGCCGTCGATCTTACTGGCTGGCTGGTGGCACCTCTCCGGCTTTGCCCCTAGCGGAACCCGCACCGCCGTCTGTCTGGTCACGTCCTTTGCCCTGTTGGCCATATACCGCATCGCGCGGCCATTCTGCGGCGAACTCGGCGCAGCCGCCGTCATCTTGCTCACTGCGCTCTACCCCATCTGGTTTGCGCAAAGCACCTTGGCTCACGCAGATATCTTTGCCGCAGCGTTCACGCTTTGGGGTATCGCTCTCTACCTCGAGCACATCGAGCAGCCCGCCCCATCTTTTCACTCGCTCGTAACGCTGGCGCTCTTTTTCTGGCTCTCTGTGCTCTCCAAGGAGACTGCCCTCGGCGTTCCCTTGCTACTTGCCTTGATGGAAATCCTGCGCGCCCTTCGCAGCCGTCCTCGCCCTGCCATGATCGTAGCCCTGCTGTCTCCTCTGGCACCGCTGGCAACCTGGTACGCGTACCACCGCCACGTCACTGGATTCACATTCGGCAATCCTGAATACCTCCGCTACAATGCCACCGCCAACCTCTCCGTACAACGCATCGCTTATGCACTCTTCCATCGCGCTATACACCTCACGGCTCACATGGAACTCTTCATTCCCATCCTGTGCGCGTTTGCTTGCCTGTTTTTGCCAGCACTGCCGCACGCCCGCGCGCTGCCGCGCCGTGTCCTGCGCACACTGGCTGTTCTGCTTGTGGGCAACTGGATATTCTTCTCTGTATTCGGGGGAGCTCTGCTCACCCGCTACCTGCTACCCGCGTATCCCATCATTCTTCTGCTCTGCGTCGCCACATGGATGCGCCATCTCCGCGCGTGGTGGCTGCTCGCGGTCTTCACTGCCTCTGCATTCATCATTGGCCTCGTGGTGAATCCCCCCTACCACTTCGCGCCGGAAGACAATCTTGCCTATCGCGACATGATCGTGCTCCAGCAGCAAGCTACCTCAGTCATCGTCCATCGCTGGCCACAGGCCACCATACTCACGGCGTGGCCTATGAGCGATCAGCTGCGCAAGCCGGAACTCGGCTACGTGAGCACTCCCATGCAGGTTGTCGCCATTGATAATTTCTCCCTGCCGCAGTTGCAGCAGGCCGCCACCGAAGAAGATTCCTTCGACACGGCCCTGCTCTTCTCCACCAAGTACGATCCGCCCAGCCTTCGTGGACGCAATGAGAGCATGGCCACACAATATTTTGATTTCCATCGCGATCTTTTCCCCGCCCAGGCTGCTACCCTCCTGCATGGCACCATTGTTTGGCAGGCCCAGCTCAATGGTCAGTGGGCTGCGGTAGTCCGCCTTGATCGCGGTAACATCGCCCGCCTGCGATAAAGATTCGCCGGGGCAACTATAATCAGCACGTGGTCTTAGGCCGAACATTCCGTCCGCTCACGTTTGCGCTTGCGCTGCTTCTGCTCACCTTGCCCGCCATCGCGCAAAGCACCCCCGGCGGCAACAGCGACAGCAGTGGCCGCGTCGTGCTGGTCCTGCCATTTGAGAATCACTCAGGCCAGTCCAGCCTGGATTGGATTGGCGAATCCTTTCCCACCATCATCAATCAGCGCCTCGGCTCCGCCGGATTCCTCACCATCACCCGCGACGACCGTGTCTACGCGCTCGACCATCTCGGCCTCCCGCTCGATTTCAAACCTTCCCGCGCTACCACCATTCGCATTGCGCAAACGCTCGATGCCGACTACGTCATCGTCGGCAGCTTCACCACCAGCGGTACTGCGCCCGACTTTCGCATCCAGGCACAGGCTCAGGTGCTGAGCATGAGCGCCCTACACCTCGGTGCACCGCTGCAGGACTCCGCCCCGCTTCCCCGCCTGCTCGATCTGGAGAACGCCCTCGCCTGGAGCATCGCGCGGCAGATGGATCCCAGCTACAGCGTCGCGCTACAAACCTTTCTTGCCGCTTCCGCAGGTCTGCAGCTGAGCGCATTTGAGAACTATGTCCGTGGCATCGTCGATCGCAACCCCACAGACAGCGCCACGCATCTGCAGGCCGCCGTACAGATTCAGCCCAACTACTCTGCCGCCATCCTAGCCCTTGGTAAGCTGCAATACGCCAATCAGCAGTTTGAGCAGGCTGCAGCTACCCTCGCAAAACTCCCAGAGGGTGATCCGCTGGCGCTCGAAGCCGGCTTCTATCGCGGACTCGCCTTCTTCAACACCGGCAAGTATGCGAATGCGGAAAAATCCTTCTCCGCCGTCTCGGCGGCACTCCCTCTGCCTGAAGTTATCAATAATCAGGCCGTCACCATCAGCCGCCAGAATAAGGACGCTGGTGCACTCTTCCAGCGCGCCTCTGCCGCCGACCCTCAGGACGCCGACTACCACTTCAACATCGCGGTCACGCTCTACCGCCGTCGAGACTACCCCGGCGCCCAGCGCGAACTTCTGCAGGCACTCAAGCTGAAGCCAAACGACACTGAGGCCGCTACGTTGCGCGACCACATTGCCTCCGCACTTGCCGGTACCGTGCCCAGCAGCACCGATGCCTTCGACCCATTGGAGCGCATTCGCCGCACTTATTCTGAAACCAGCTTCCGCCAGGCCGCCTTTCAGTTAGATCAGATTCGCACCCTACACATGGCCGCTCTTCCCCCGGCAGAGCGTGCCGGCCAGCTCATCCAGCTTGGCAACGAATATCTGGACCAAGGCCTGGTTCCGGAGGCAGAGAATGAATTCCGCTCCGCTATCACGGCGGATCCGAACAACTCTAACGCCCATGCCGGTCTGGCACGACTCGCCAGACAAAGCGGCAACCTGACCGATGCGCGCAGCGAAGCCACGCGCTCCCTGCAGCTTCGCCCCAACGTGCCCGCCTACCTGGTGCTCGCACAGATTGAGGTGGATGCCAACAACCTTTCTGCCGCCGCTGCCTATGTAGCGAGCGCACTCAAGCTCTCGCCCAATGACTCCGCAGCTATCGGCATGCGCCGCGCCTTGGAAGCCAGGAGACAGAAGCTGCCATGAGACGCGCCCTGCTTGCCTTCGCCACTGTTGCGCTCTTCCTTGCCACAGCCGTGTCAGCAAGCGCCCAAAGCAGTCCCATCATCCTGAAGCTGACCCTGCACGATACCATCCAGCCCGTCAGTGCCGGCTATGTAGAGCGTGGCTTGGCCTACGCCGCAGAAATTCACGCCAGTGCCGTGCTCATTGAACTGGATACCCCCGGCGGCCTGCTGGATTCCACCCGCGACATGGTGCAGCACATACTGCAATCGCCCGTGCCCGTCATCATCTTCGTCTCGCCCGCAGGCAGCCGCGCAGGCTCCGCTGGATTCTTTCTCCTCGAAGCGGCGGACGTTGCCGCAATGGCCCCCGGCACCAACGCCGGCGCCGCCCATCCCATCCTTGAAGGCAAGACGATGGATCCGATTCTCAAGGAAAAGATTGAGAATGATGCGGCCGCGTTCCTGCGTTCCTATACCGTTCGCCGCAGCCGCAATGCCGATGCCGCCGAAAACGCCGTGCGCAATTCCAAGTCCTACTCTGACAGCGAAGCCCTGCAACTCAAGCTGATTGACGTCATCTCCCCGAACGACCCCGGACTTTTTGCCGCGACTTCCGCCCTCCAGATCAAGCGCTTCGACGGAACAACAGAGCACCTGGGTCTGGAACAGGCCCGCCTGCAGGAATTTCCGCCCAGCCTGCGTGAGCGCATCCTCGGCAAACTGATGGACCCGAATCTCGCCATTCTTCTCCTCTTCACTGGTGCCCTGCTTATCTATCTCGAATTCCACATACCCGGCACCATTCTCCCCGGCTCAGTGGGTACGCTGCTGGTTGTGCTCTCGCTCTTCGCCCTCAACCTTCTACCCATCCACTTCGCCTCTGTCACGGTGATGCTGGTCGCTTTCGTGCTACTCGTGCTGGAAGCGAAGTTCCCCAGCCACGGGGCGCTTGCCCTGACCGGCAGCGTCGCCCTGGTCTTCTCCCTGCTCACGTTGGTCAATGGTCCCATTCCGGAACAGCGTGTTCACCCTGCCGTCGCCATCGCCACTGGCCTCAGTTTTGGCCTTATTACCTCATTTCTCGCTCTCCTCGCCCTGCGTGCGCGCCGTAACAAGGTTATGACCGGTCCCGCAGCGCTGCTGGGCGCAACCGCCATCGCCCAGACGCCGCTGGCCCCCGCCGGACAGGTGCTTGTCCGTGGCGAACTATGGCAGGCCCAGGTTGAACCCGCCACCACCACCCAGCCCGCTGGAGCCATCGTCCGGGTGGTCGCAGTACAGAACCTTGTTCTAACCGTCCGGGGCAGCGATTCTCCGGCCACATTCGAGTAAACTGAAAAGAGCGGTTTTATGCCGTTGCTCGCGCCCTACAGCGCCTAAGCCAGGAGTTTCGTACGCATGTTGAAGTCTGTTCGTAGCCGTTTCCTTTTTGCCGCACTCGTCTCCCTCTTGGTTGCCTCCGCCGCCAATGCCCAGTCCGTCAGCAGCCGTGACCGCATTCTCAGCCGTATTGACCTCGGCGTCAGCGTGCCGCTGGAATACTCTGCCACCACCTCCGGCGGCATAGTCAGTTCGCAGAATGAATCTACAGGATCCGGCTATCTCATCTCGCTTCGCTATACCAAGTCTCCATGGATTGGCGCCGAGATGAACTACAAATTTTCGCGGTTTACCCAGAACTATATCTATACCTACCACGCCATCGGCGGCTCGTCCTACCTTGTCCCCCTGGGCATTGATGCCAACGTTAAAGAGTTGACCTGGGGCTACATCGCACATACATCCCACACGTATGCCGGCTTTAAACCTTACGGTGGCGTCGGCTTGGGCACAACTGATTTTGTTCCCACCCCCAACGGCGGTCAGGGTCAGGAGCGTCAATTTCGCGCCACCTACTATTGGAACCTCGGCACAGACTACAACTTCTCTGACAGTCACTTCGGAGCCCGGGTGCAGGTTCGCCAGCTCTTCTACAAGGCGCCCGACTTCGGCCAGAGTTACCTCACCAGCGGCGCCCACACCCACACAGTAGAGCCAGCTATCGGCTTCTACGCTCGCTTCTAAGCTGCCCACCGGGCAGCTTCACCACCCATTTCCAGTTAATGCAGCGGTGCTGCGTTACAATCAAAGCGTTCGCGTCTGTCTGGTTGACAGCGCATCGTGAGGCTTTGTGGAAAACCTGATTAGTCTGCCCATCCTGGTCGTAGTCGTCATCGTTGTTCTCTATTTCATCAACTCCGTCAAGATATTGAAGGAGTATGAGCGCGGCGTCATCTTCCGTTTGGGCCGCATGAGGTCTGAACCCAAGGGCCCCGGCCTCATCTTCGTCTTCCGCCCGCTCGATCAAATGGTTCGCATCAGCCTCCGTCAGGAGGCGATGGAAGTTCCGCCGCAAGACGTCATTACCCGCGACAACGTCACACTGAAGGTGAATGCAGTCATCACCCTTCGTGTCGTCGATCCGGTGAAAGCAGTTCTCGAAGTCACCAACTATATCTACCAAACCTCGCAGTTCGCCCAGACCACACTTCGTTCCGTGCTCGGGGAATCCGATCTGGACGGTCTGCTCGCGCACCGCGATCAGCTCAACCAGCGCATTCAGACCATTATTGATGGACACACCGCCCCCTTCGGCCTCAAGGTAGTCTCAGTGGAAGTGAAGCAGGTTGATCTGCCGGAATCCATGCTGCGCGCCATGGCCAAGCAGGCAGAAGCAGAACGCGAAAAGCGTTCCAAGATTATCCATGCCGAGGGCGAATTCAATGCCGCGCAGAAGCTGGTAGACGCAGCCGCATTGCTCGCCACCCAGCCCATGACCCTGCAGCTTCGTTACCTGCAGACGCTCACCGACATTGGCGTAGAAAAAAACACCACCATCGTCTTCCCGCTGCCCATGGAGCTAATGTCACTACTGAACAAGGCAATTGCTACTGTACCCGCGGCGGCTAAGGAATAGCGCTCTATGCCCACTGGCCCACATGATCGCAACGACGACTTCATGACCCATGAACCGCCCGAACTGCAACGGCTTCAGGGGCAGACGAATGATCGCGAAATCACACTGAGCAGCGGCACCATCCTAGGCATCTTCTTTGCACTCGCTTTACTGTGCGCCATCGTCTTTGGCATGGGATATACCCTGGGCCGCCGTTCTTCACAGGCGCTGGCTTCCGCTGACGCGTCCTCTTCTGACAGCAGCAGCTTCGGCTCCAAGCCGTCGCCGCAGAGCATCGCAATGCAACCCGCGGCGCCGTTCCCTGCTCCTTCGACGACTGACAGCGCGGTCACGGTTCCCACCACGACCACCAGCACGGCACCTCCTCCTGCAGCAGCAGAAGACACTAAGCCCACACCGCCTCCAGCTCACGCAGCGACTGCAGCCGCACCACCTGTGCAAGCACCAGCACCCATCGTCAGCGCACCTCAATCCAGCGTTGTACAGATCGCTGCCGTATCCCACCAGGAAGATGCTGCGGTTCTGCTCTCTGCCCTGCGCAAGAAAGGCTATGCCGTCAGTGCGCACTCGGAACCGCAAGACAAACTCATTCACATTCAGGTTGGTCCGTTCAACAACCGCAAGGATGCAGATGCCATGCGCCAGCGTCTATTGAATGATGGCTACAATGCCATCGTCAAATAAGGTCTAGGGCAATATTGGATTCTGCATCTCGGCGGGCAGCGCTGCATTAATCGCATTGCGCACTGCATCCATCAGCTCTTCACGCGTCTCATAGTTGCCGCTATCAATCGCAGGTAGCAACTGGATACGCGCCATGCCCGGATGCACCCTGAAGCTTCCCCGCCGCATCATCTTCTCCGTCCCACTCAGTGCAACGGGGATAATCGGTGCGCCTGTCTCTTTCGCCAGGAAGAATGGTCCCTTCTTGAAAGGTCTCAGTCTGCCGTCTGGCGAACGTGTTCCCTCCGCGAAGATCACGATGTGAAGTCCGTTCTGCAGAGCCCGTGCAGCCGCATCAATGCTCGCCTTCGCCTTTGTCGGTTCACCGCCCCGTTCGACCGGCACAAACTGCGCCAGCCGCATAGCCCGCCCAAGGATCGGAATCTTCATCAGCTCCGCTTTTAGCATCACGCACGTCCGCCCCGGAATCAGAGGAAGCAGGACGGGTGGATCAAGATTGGAGACATGGTTGCTCATGAAGACGCATGCCTTACCCGTAGGAATATTTTCGTAGCCGCTAATCTCAACGCGGATACCGCCCGCTCGTACACCGGCACGCGCTATCCACATGCCGGCCTTGTACAGCCATGAAATATCATTCCGCATCAACGTCCACGGAATCCCGATGATGCCCGTAATAGGCCCAAGAGCGGTGTAAACGAACAACATCTTTAGCAGTGCGAACATTTCTCAACAAGGATATAGGAATGCGCCACCGCTGCGCGTGTTTCACGTCACCTTGCAGCTGCGGCCGTTATTCCAGAAGATCTAGACCTCAGCCGGAACCTGTGCCGCAATCGCCGCCGGGAGCTTCTCATAGATTCCGCCAAAGCCGCCATTCGACAGCACCGCCACCACATCTCCCGCCTGCATCAGGGGAGCCATGTACGCCACAATCGCGTCTGCATCCCGCAGCAGCACGGCGCTTGTACCGTTGCTGTTCAGTCGCGCTACCACGTTCTCCGGCGAAAGCCGCTCTGCCGCAGGAATATTCTCTGACCTGAAGACCGCTGCCAGCACCACCTGATCGGCCAGTGCCAGACTGTCGCACAACTCGTGCTCAAAAATATTCCGCCTCAGCGTGTTGGAACGCGGCTCCAGCACCGCCCACAACCGCTTGCCCGGGTACGAATTCCGCAGCGCGCGCAGCGTCTCACGGATGGCCGTAGGGTGATGCGCAAAATCGTCAATCACCGTTACGCCATTCACCACCGCGCGCACTTCCAGCCGCCGCTTAACGCTCCGGAAAGTTGCCAGCGCCTCAGTGATGATCTCAGCGCTAATACCTTCCCCTGCAGCCAGAGCGGCCGCCGCCGTCGCATTCATCGCGTTGTGCTCCCCTGCCATCGGTAGCTGCAGGAAAGCAAAATGTTCACGGTCGCGTAAAAGTCTCCATCGAGTTTGTGCGCCCTCATGCTGCAAATTGATCATGCGCCAGTAGGAATCTGGCTGCGTCCCATAGCGCTCTACCTTGCAGAAAGCCCGCGCAATGCACTCTGAAACATTCTCGCTGGCATCGAACGCAATCACGCGCCCGCGTCGAGGAATCAAGTTTACAAAACGCTTGAACGCTGTCTTCACCGCATCCATGTCCTTGTAGATATCTGCATGGTCAAACTCCACATGCGTCAGGATGGCAGCGTCCGGGAAATAGTGCAGGAACTTCGGCCCCTTGTCGAAGAATGCCGTATCGTACTCGTCGCCTTCCAGGATGAATGGCCGTGTAGCGCGCAACGCAAAGCTCGAACCAAAATTCTCCGCCACGCCGCCCACTAGAAAGGACGGGGCAAACTTCGCGTCGTTGCGTGAGGCCACTTCAAATATCCATGCCAGCATGCTTGTCGTGGTCGTCTTACCATGCGTGCCCGCCACCACAAATGAATCGCGCTCCACCAGAAACTCGTCGTGGATCACCTCTGCCAGCGAGCAGAACGGTATCCGTTGGTCCAGCACATACTCCAGTTCCACATTGCCGCGCGAGATTGCATTGCCAACAATCACCAGGTCCGGCCGCGGCTCCAGGTTGGCCTCCGCATACGGCTGCGCCATCGCAATACCGAGCTCTTCTAGCAGATTACTCATCGGCGGATACGCCGCCATGTCTGACCCGCTCACGCGATGACCACGCAACCGCAGCATACCGGCTAGTGATGCCATCGCCGTGCCGCAGATACCGATAAGGTAAATGTGCCTGCCTTGTTTCATATCGTTCAAGCTTATCCGCTGACAGCGGCCTCCAGAAAGTGTAACCGCGGATTTCCGCCGCTCAAATCGAGTTCCACTTCCACCCCCAGCGGCAATGTTACATTTGCGCCGTTCACATGCCCACTGCGCAACCCGATTGCCACCGGCCCTTCAAATCCGCGCAGTGAATACCGTAGTACCTGCTCCATCTTCTCAGCCTCAGCCGGCGAACTCACGCACTGAGCCATGTCGCCAAAGATGATACCGCGCACGCTATTCAGCACTCCCGCGTAGCGCAGATGCAGCATCTGCCGGTCCCACTGGTATGGATGATGCCCAATATCTTCCAGAAAAAGTATGCTGTCCTTCGGAACAAATGCATACGGCGTCGCAAGCGATTCTGCCAGGATTGAAATGCACCCGCCACGCAGCATACCTCGCGCCACTCCGGGTTGAATCACCCGCAGTCCATCCGCTTCACCCAGTTCCCATGCCCTGTCGCCTCGCAGTGCGTTAATCCAGCTCGCAGCGTCCACTCCGTCTGCGCGCGCAAAATCAGATGCCAGCATCGGGCCATGGAATGTAACCAGCCCAGCTTCCTGCTGTAGCCACGTATGCAGCGTGCATTGGTCGCTGTAGCCGATGAATGGTTTTGGGTGTGTCCGAAACACCTCCGGCTGCAGCAGCGGCAGTAGCTCCGCCGACCCCCAACCGCCCCGCGTACAGACCACACCATCAATGCTCTTGTCTTTGAATGCATTCTGCAAATCATCCGCTCGCTGTTGCGCCAGGCCTGCATAGGTCAGCGGCCCCCGGTCCAGCGAATGCGGAAACAGCACGGACTGATATCCCAGCGCCATTAGCGCGTTCATTCCCTTTTCCACCAGCTCACGCTTTGCCGCGCTCGCCGGAGATACAACTGCCAGCCGTGCGCCAATGCGCAGCATCTTGGGCCTTACCCGCTTCAGTGTAATCACAGAGCAGCCACCTTTCCCACACACACAATCTCGGCCGGCCCCGTCAGCCGCATCGGCTCACCAACCGATGGCCATACCACGCTCTGCGTGCCGCCCTCCGCATGCGCCGTCAACTCAGTATCGCAACCGTGCAGCGCAATCGCCGCCGTTGAACTCGCGCACGTCCCCGTGCCCGAAGAGGTCGTTGGTCCGCAACCGCGCTCGTAAATGCGAAAGGAGATCTCACCCTTGTTTAGCACGCGCACAAACTCCACATTCGTTCCCTGGAGAAACAACGGACTGCTGCATAGAATGCCGCCCAGTTGTTGCCAACTCATACCGTGCGAGCTGAAGTCCTCGCTCTCCACAAACAGCACGAAGTGCGGATTGCCCACGTTCACCTCTGCGCCCACAACCGCGCCCACTTCGGGGAGTTCCAGGGTGCGTGCCTTCACCTGCGGCACACCCATCCCACTCTCAATCAGAAACTGCTCTCCCTGAGAGCTGATGACTTTGCAATCGCGCACGCCGCCGCGCGTTCCCAGCGCCACTGCTGTTTTCTGCTCGCTGAATGCCAGCCATGCCGCCACGCAGCGTGTCCCGTTGCCGCTCAGTTCCGCTTCGCTGCCGTCCGCATTGAAGAGCCGCAGAAAATAGCTGCCATCTGCGCGCCGTTCCAGAAACTCAATACCGTCCGCGCCCACACTGGTGTTCCGCGCACACAGCTTCTGCGCCATTGCGGCATGCTGCCTCCGTGCCAACGCCTCTTCAATCACCAGAAAATCATTACCGCAGGCATGCGCCTTCACGAATGGAATCATCTGCGCCGCTGTACTCTGCTCTGTCATCGCGTTCCTGTTACTCCGTCCGAACTTCCCGCAGCACCGTTGAAAACTATCGATTGATAGACCCTTACCTCGGGCTGCCCCGTCACGTGGGTTACTGCCGTCTCCGTCAGACCCTCTGGATGCGCATTCACTGCAATATCCACCGGATCGCCTGCTATAGCCACCACGTATGCCGCGTGCATCGCGGGCGCTTGCAATGCTGCATGGAAACTATCGTAGTCGCTTTCATTCACAATCTGCTTTAGCGGAATTCCAGCCGTCTCAACCGCGCCTGGATGATCGGAAACATACATCAAGATCGGTACCCCTGGCTGCATCGACTCCAATTCTCGCGCTATGGCCGCCTCCATCGGTATCCGCGTTGACGAATTCTGGTATGCCTCCTTCAGCACCAGCGGTTTGAAGTAGAACAGCGCCACGCAATTCGCCAGCACCGCCGCCAAAGCCACCAACCACAGCGCCGTTGCGCCTTTGACTTTGCCCGCGAACCATTGCTGTTGCACCCATGCCAGCGCCACGCATGCACTTAGCGCCAGCGCCGGTAGCATTTCCATGCCATAGCGTGCGTTGTAGTATGAGTGCGGCCATAACTGCGGAATAAAGATCGGGATCGCGCTGTACGCAATGGAATAGATGTAAAACGGCAGCGGGAACCACAGCAGCGCCAGTACCCCGCGCCCCTCCAGCTGCTTGCGGAACGCAGTCCATAATCCCGCCAGCGCCAGTGCCATCACGCCAAAGCCTGTCTCCCACGCCGCTGCATCCACCTGCGCCGTACGAGTGTAGAAGAGTAGCGCCCACGCCGGATTATGCCAGCCACGATAGTGCCGCGAACCCGGCGGCGAAGTCTTCTTCTCAATTGCCGCAGCGGAATATGGCCCACGCATGAAATCCAACGGATCGTGAAAGAAGTGCGCGTTGTAAACCAGCCAGCCGATGGGCGCTGCAGCCAGCAGCACGGTAAACACCATGAATGCATTGCGCACGCCGCGCAGGTCCTTGCCGTCATCCCAGTGCCGCACCAGCAGTGCCAGCGCCATGCACCACACCACAAACGCCATAATCCAACCGTCGTAACGCGTATACACTGCCGCAATCAACAGCAATGTCAGCCAGACAATACGCCACACAGCGCGCCGCGTTTGTCCGGCCCGCAATGCAAAACCAAACTCCATCAACTGCAGCGCGCTCCACACCATCAGAGCCAGAAATAGCGGCTCCGTCATCGCCGTTGTCGAGAGATAGATCAGCGCCGGATTCAGCCCAAAGAACAGCACTGCCACCATCGCCCAGCGCACGCTCAGCATGTGCCGTGCCACGCGGTAGAATCCAACTACAGCCCCCACATAGCAGATGATCGAAGGCCACGCGCCCGCCAGCCCCGTCTGCCACCACTCCATCTTCTGCACGAACGGCAGCAGCAGCAGATGCGGTAGCGGCAGCCATACTCCACCCATCTGCGACAGGCCAGGGTACCGCGAATCAAATATCCGCCGCGCAATATGCAGATGCGCCACCGCGTCGCCGTACAACAACAGCATGCCGTGGGTTGCGAAATAATTCAGCGCCACCAGCATGATCATGCATGCGGCTACGCCCAGGGGCAGCAATTCATCCAGCGTCGCCCGTCCCGGCGTCTCCCAATCCACCGGTGGTAGTGGTGTGCTCGGCGTTCGCAGGGCTGCACGCGGCCTACGCAAGATGAGATATCTCCTTGAAGACCTGAAAGCGCGCATCGATCTCGGTCTGGCTCACATTCTGCAGCCGCTCGGTACCAAAGCGCTCTACTGCAAACGATCCCATCACGCCACCATAGAACATCGCCGTACGAAATACCGTCGGCGTCAGTTCCGGCTGCGATGCGATGTAGCCATAGAATCCGCCGGCGAATGAATCGCCCGCGCCGGTCGGATCCACCACTTCCGCCAGTGGCAGCGTCGGCGCGCGGAACGGATGCTTGCAGATGTGACCCTTGAAGCTGCGCTCGCAGAAGAATCCGGTCGAGCCATATTCTCCGTGCTTCACCACCAGCGACTTCGGCCCCAGCGTATTCAGAATCGTCTCCGCCGCGCGAACAGTGTTCTTCACGCCGGAAAGCATCGCCGCTTCGCCGTCATTGATCAGCAGCACGTCCAGTTCGCGCAGAACAGCCCTTAGATTTTCATTGTGATCGGCGATCCAATAGTTCATCGTGTCGCCGCACACCATCTTCACATTCGCCATCTGCTTGCGCACGCGCAACTGCAGTACCGGATCGATGTTCGCCAGGAAGAGATAGTCGCTGTCGCGATAGGCATCAGGAATCTTCGGCTCAAAGTTCTGGAACACATTCAGATCGGTCTGCCGCGTATTCGCCGAATTCAGATCAGACAGGTAATCGCCTGACCAGTGAAAACTGAGTCCGGGCGCATGCTCTATTCCTTGTGTATCAATGCCGCGCCGCGTGAACACTGCCTCATGTTCCGGCAGAAAATCCTCCCCCACCACAGCAATTACGCGCACTGGCGTAAAGTAGCTTGCCGCCAGCGCAAAATGCGTAGCTGCTCCACCCAGGCATCGCTCCTTTTTCCCATGTGGCGTCTCAATTGTGTCAAACGCAACCGAACCAACTACGAGTATCGACATATTCCCTTTCGTACGCATTGCGCCGCGGCGCTTGCAGTGAAAAATCTAGAGATACTTATCGAGCAGCAGTGCCAGCTTCTGCCTGGTCGCCACCGGAATTGCATCTGGTTGCGTGAGAATGGCAAACTTCAGCGCGTCGGCATACGGTGACGGTCCCTTTGGCAATAGACGCACCGCCTCGCGCACCACCTTCGTGCCATTTTCCGCATTCTGATGCAGCACCGCCACGATCTCGTCAATGGTCACGGCATCATGACCTTCGCGCCAGCAGTCATAATCGGTCACCATCGCCAGCGTCGCATAGCTCATCTCCGCTTCGCGTGCCAGCTTGGCCTCCTGCAGGTTGGTCATACCGATTACATCAGCACCCCAGCTCCGGTACAGATTTGATTCTGCCCGCGTCGAAAACTGTGGCCCTTCCATGCACACATACGTACCGCCCATCTTGCCCACCACTCCCACGGCCCTGCACGCATCGGCAAATGCCATCGCCGTCGTCGCGCATATCGGATCGCCAAAAGAAATATGCCCCACGATGCCGTCGCCAAAGAATGTGGAATTGCGCGCAAATGTGCGATCAATGAACTGGTCCGGAATCACAAAATCTGTTGGCTTGTGCTCTTCCTTGAGGGAGCCCACGGCTGAAACGGAGAGAATGTACTCCACACCCAACATCTTCATCGCGTAGATATTCGCGCGAAACGGAAGCTCCGATGGCAGCAGCTTGTGGCCGCGCCCATGACGCGCCAGGAAGGCGACACTGCGCCCATCCAGGTCACCCAGCACAAACGCGTCAGAGGGAATTCCAAAAGGTGTCTCCACAATCTCTTCGCGCACATTCGTTAAACCCGGCATCGTGTAAAGTCCACTGCCGCCAATAATGCCAATCTCCGCTTTCTGCAATGCGTTTCCCCTCGTCACAAACTCATTAAGTATACAAATTCACGTTCTGCTTAATTTACTGTGCCGTGTAGTGCTGCGCGCAGCATGCCAAAGTTCTGCAGCGCATGCGCTAGACCCAGACCCAGCTCGCCGGGTACCTGCATAGTGTGCGCCTGTTGCAACGGCCCCCCCGCCTGCATCCCAATTACCTCCTCAGAGAGCTGCCGTGCCAGCGCAAGGTCAAACCCCTCCGCCACAAACACGCCGTTGCCTACAATCTGCACCAGCACATCGCCTTCCGGCGTGGAATACACATGCTCGTCCGCATTATTTTCCAGCTTCTCCTGTAGTACCAGCGACTTATACTTCCGCGGCAACTGGTCTTCATATATCCGCGCAAAATTCCGCGCCGACGGCTCATTCTTCCAGTGCGAGTAATACAGCAATCCGATAGAAGCAGTAGACGCCTTCTCTTCCGCCGTTTTCGCGGAGCGCCGTTGTGCCGCAAAATAGATGCCGCCATCCCAAGCCGGCGCCAGCGCAGACGCCTGCTCCTGCCCTGCAAATAGCTCCGTCAGCATGCGCACGTCCAGCTCTCCCATCACGCCCACGTCATACGGCACATAATCCTTATCAATCAGCGGATGAATATTCGGCATGCGCAGCACCGGTACCGGAAGCCGCCCCAGATACGAATCCGGATTCATGATCTCCCAGCTTGATGACGGTGGCCGATCCAGCGTCCCCGTAAACGCATCGCTCACCCCGCGTACTTGCAATATCCTTGCCTCAAATCCCAACCCTTCGCGATACGGAAACATCAGTGTCTGTTGCAGCATCAGCGGCGCCCTCGCCATCAGTGGCGAATCACTGGTATCTGCCATCGCCTCTTCCATCTTCTCCGCCACCTCCGGCTCAGTAGCCAGCGTCTTGTGAACCGGCTTCAGGCCATAGTCCGCAAACACCACCATCGCCTGGCCTTCAATTACCGCCTCCCGCGCCGTATCCGCCTCATCCGTCTGGATATGCGCATTGTCCTCTGCTGCCGTCTTCGCAATGTCGTAGTGGGTAACCTCGCTCCACTTCTTCAGGTCAACATGCTGGTCCTGCAGCGCGTGCGTCAGCTCATGCGCCAGCACCGGCTTTTGCAGATCCGGCGCCACCCAATCCAGCAGGTTGATGGTCTTGCTCCTCGGGTCGTAGTACCCTGCCACCTGCTCGGTCAGCAAACTCAGCAGGAACGATGCCAGATGAAAATCGTGATCCAGCAAACCAAACTTCTTCAGCACCACTTCAGAGCGCTCCACTTGCTGGATGCTCTTATCCTCATTCATCTTGGTAGCGAAATATTTGTTCGCAGCCTCGCGCGAAATGATGGCTCGTTTCACTGGCCGCTGGATGGTCAGCTTGCTGTCCGCGCTGGCAAACTGCATGATCTCGTCCACTGACCGCAATAGCTCCTGTGCCTGGGCCTTGGTCAGGGTGCTTTGCGCTGCTGGCGTCGCGCTTTGCGAACCATTCGCCGCTGCTGCGGTGCCGCTGCTCGCTGTTGCCGGTGGCGCAGTCTGTGCGCCCGCAGTGATCGCCACTGACAACATGGCGATAACTATCGTACCTATCGATCTTTGCAATCGGCCTCCCGCCGCGCCGCCCACGGCGCAAACGTATAATGAACAGTGTATCGGCTCAGCCGCCCTGTGTACTATGGACCCCATCAAGCATCCCGAATCGCATCAAGGCCAACTCGCCGCCCTCAACACTCTCGCCGGGGTCTACCCCCTTGCCGATAACGGCTGGCTGCGCGTTACCGGGCCTGACCGCCTGCGTTGGCTCGCTGGCATGCTCACCAACGGAATCCAGCAGCTTCAGCCCGGTCAGGGCAACTACAACTTCATCCTCAGCGCCCAGGGCCGCATCCAGGGCGACGTCTACGCCTTCCTCAGAGCAGACGATCTCCTGCTGGAAACCTCCGCCGAACAGTCGGAATCGCTGCTTGCCCTGCTGGACCACTTCATCATCATGGACGATGTCGAACTGGCAGATGTCTCGGCAGACTGGCACGGTATCGGCCTATCCGGCCCGGCCAGCGCCTCCTTGCTCGCCACCATCGGCATCCTGGCAGACGGCCTGCCCCCCATCACGCTCCGCCATCTCACCTGGAACGGACTCGAACTCACCCTCATCGCCGCCTACTCTCCCTCCGTTCCCCGCTTTGAGCTCTGGGCCGCCTCCACTGAGGGAGCTACCGCCCTGCACGCTGCCCTGCGCACCGCCGGAGCTATCGACTGCGATTCCGAAGCCCTGGAAGCCCACCGCATTCTCAGTGGCATTCCTCGCTACGGCGTGGATATCCGCGACCGCGACCTACCTCAGGAGACCTCCCAGACCCGCGCCCTGCACTTCTCCAAGGGCTGCTACATTGGGCAGGAAATTGTGGAGCGCATTCGCTCCCGCGGCGCTGTGCACCGCACCTTCTCCGGATACCTTCTCCATGGCGACCTGCCCCCAGTGGCTACCAACCTTATGTTGGACGGCAAGCCTGCCGGAGAGATCACCAGCGCCGTGGCAGCTCCGCTCGCAGATGGTATCCGCAACCTCGCCCTTGGCTATATCCGCCGCGAAGCCCTGATACAGAAGAAGCCCTTGACCTACTCTGGCGGCACCGCAGAGCCCATAGATCTACCCTTTGCGCCAGACAGTTTCCGCCCATGACCGCGCCCTGCGCCGTCGCATCATAAGATTGAAAGTAAATTGAGAGGAAAATAACGCTATGTCGGACAAACCATTCGTTGTAACTGACCGCCGCAAGTTCACCTCAGAGGGCGAACTCCGCCCTGATGCTGATCGTTCGCCGCGCGAAGATAAGCCGGAAGCCCCGCCCTCACAGTCCGTTCCTGAGCCCATCGCCCCTACCGCTCCCGAGGAACCAAAGCAGCCCGTAGGCAGCGACGATGTTCCCCCCATGCCACCTCCGCCTACGCAGGATGAGCGTGACAAATCCAGCGCCGCCTATAACACCCTGGTCGATCACCTTGACACCATGGTCCGCGCCGCCGACCCGTCGCAGGGCCCCATCCCTCCTGTCAACTTCGCCAACATCGTCCACTCCGTCTACATGAACGCGGTCATGCAGCTTGGCCTGGCCGCACCCGAAGGCCAGAAGCCGCGCCCCGATATCCTCGGTGCGCGCCAGAGCATTGATATGCTCGGCGTCCTGGCTGAAAAGACGAAGAACAACCTCACCGAAGATGAAGATCGCCTGCTCCAGACCGTGCTCTTTGAACTGCGCCTCACCTTCGTCGAAGTCACCCAGGCGATCAGCCGCGCCGCCCAGCAGCAGACACCGGCGCCACCACCCGGCCCGAGCATTGTTAGATAGGAATGGAAGCAACCCTCACTATTCTCGGCAGCGGCACCTCCATGGGCGTTCCCACCCTCGGTTGCCCCTGCGCGGTCTGCCACTCCACTGATCCGCACGACAAGCGCACCCGCCCCTCCGTGCGCATTGAGTTCGGCGGTCACACCGTCCTCATTGACACTGGCACCGACTTCCGTCTGCAGGCCCTGCGCGAAAATATCACCCGCGTCGATGCCGTCTTCTATACCCACTCCCACGCTGACCACATCTTCGGGCTGGACGATCTGCGCCCTCTCAGCTTCGGCCCAGGCGGCGCCATCCCCCTCTATGCAGACTCAGCCACCGCAGACACCATCGAGCGCATCTTCGAGTACACATTCTCCGCGGACAGCAAGTACCCCACCAGTGCTAAGGTGAAGATGCACCGCCTCACTGCCGATCTCTCCGCCCACGTCACCATAGAGCTCTTCGGCTCCAAGTTTGAACGCATCCCCGTGCAGCACGGCCCGCAACTCATCTCCGGTTACCGTTTTGGCAAAGCCGCCTACCTTACTGATATGAGCGGTCTCCCCGAGACCAGCCTGTCTCTGCTCGCCGGTCTCGACGTGCTTATTCTCGACGCATTGCGCCACGCTCCGCACCCCAGCCACTCGCATCTCTCCAACTCCATCGAACTGGTTCGCAAGCTCAAGCCGAGGCAGGCATTCTTCACCCACATGTCGCACGATCTTCCGCATCAGGCTACCAACCAATCCCTCCCGCCCGACATGCAACTCGCCTTTGATGGCCAGCGCATCCCTTTCGAGATATAGGCCATGCGCATCTTCCTCACACTCGAAGAAGCAAGCGCTGGCCTCGGCAATCGCGGCGTAGTGGCTACGATCGGCAACTTTGACGGCGTCCACATCGGTCATCGCTGGATGTTCTCTGAGCTCATCGCCCGTGGCCGCGAACTCGGCCTGCCCGCCGTCGCCATCACTTTCCAGCCCCACTCCGCCCGTCTCACCCGTCCCACTGGCCACCTTCGTCTGATGACGCCACTGCCGGAGAAGCTCGCCCTGCTCGAGTCCACGGGGCTGGACGCTGCCATCGTGCTCTCCTTCACGCCAGACCTCGCCCACGTCAGCGCCCGCGACTTCGCCCTGCAGACACTTTGCAATGCCTTGCATGTGCACGAGGTTCACGAAGGTGAAAACTTCCGCTTCGGCTACCGCGCTGAAGTCGGTGTCGCTGGTCTCGCCGAACTGGGTCGCGAACTTGGCTTCGGCGTCAAAGTCTTCCCCCCGCTGCGCGTACAGAATGAGATCGTCTCCTCCAGCCGCATCCGCCGGCTCATCGCCGCGGGCCATGTGCACCACGCCCGCCACCTGCTGCGCCGTCCTTTCTCCATCGTCAGCACACCCGCGCCGGGCCGCGGCTACGGCACCCGTTACGCAGTGCCTACTATCAACCTCGCCCCTTACACCGAACTGCTGCCCGGCAACGGCGTCTACATCACCCAGATCACCATAGGCGAAGGCGCAGCCGCGCAGACCTTCGATGCTGTCACCAACATCGGCAACCGCCCAACCTTCGGCGAAGATTCCTTTACGGTGGAGACCCACATCCTCAACTTCAAACCGGTCGCGCTCGATGAGCGCACGCCGCTGCGCCTTACATTTCTGCATCGTTTGCGGGATGAGGTGCGCTGGCCTAGTGCGGAGGCGTTGAAGGCGCAGATTGCGCTGGATGTTTCACGGGCGCAGCGCTACCTTCGTCTGTTTCATCGGGCGGACGCGAAATACCCTGCCGCGAATCCGTAGCCGCAGCCGCAGGCACTGCGGCCAGTACCGCTGGCTTAGCCCGCACTGAAGCTGCCGGCGCACTCTTCGCTGGAGTTACCGCCTTGGCTTGCGGCGCAGATCCTACCGTTGCTGTACTTTTCCCTGCAGGCATCGCTGGCTTTACCACTGCAGGAGCCTTCGCCGCAGGAGCAGTCACCACCCCGGGCTTCGGCACTGGCGCCACTGCAACTCCAGCAGCAGCCTGTGCAGGCGTCTCCAGAGCCTTCGTCACACCGTCCGCCGGGAACTTCTCATCCGGCTTGCCCTCAATCGCCGCCCGCATAAAGTCTATCCAGATCGGCAGCGCCGCATGCGCTCCCGTTTCCTTCTCACCCAGCGTCCGCGAAGGATCGTCAAATCCCACCCACGTACCGCATGTCACCGAAGGCGAGAATCCGATAAACCATGCATCGGTGAAATCATTTGTGGTTCCTGTTTTGCCTCCCAGAGGATGCTTCAGCACCGCCGCCGCCGCGCCCGTCCCTGAGCGCGTTACCGCCTGCAGCAGCGTCATCATAGTGCGCGCCGTCTTCATGTCGATCACTACCTGCACCGAAGCATTCTGGTCTTCCAGCGTCATGCCATCCGTCGTCGTCACCTTGCGAATGTAGTGTGGCGCCAGCCGGATGCCGTCATTCGGAAACACGCTGTATGACCCCACCTGTTCGTACAGCGTCAGGTCCGCCGCGCCAATCGCCACCGGCAGAAACATCGGTACGGGACTGGTCACGCCAAAGCGGTGCACCATGTCCACCACTTTCTTCATACCCACCCGGTCCGCCAGCTTCAGCGCCGGAATATTCCGCGATTCAGCGAACGCGCTCATCAGCGTCATCGTTCCCTTGTAATCGCCCTCGTAGTTATGCGGAGTGTAGGGCCCGCCCGGCGTTGAGAATGTCGTCGGCGCATCCACAATCAGGTCGGTCGGCTTCGCTCCCTCTTCAATCGCCGCCGTATACACGTATGGCTTGAACGACGATCCCACCTGCCGCTGCGCCTGCGTCGCGCGGTTGAACTGCGACAGATAGTAATCGCGCCCACCCACCATTGCCAGTACTTCACCCGTCCCGTTATCCACAGCCATCAGCGAACCCTGCGCTCCCGAGTCCTGTTCCAGCACCGCATGCAACGGAGCATCGCCATGCACCATCGTTTGCCCCGCCGTTCCCACCGTCGCATCTGCGATGCGCACGTACACAATATCGCCAGTCTTCAGAAAGCTGTCGCCGTCCTTGTTACCCGTCCACTTCCAGTCCTCGGGCGTCATCTCCGCCGTCTGCGTACCCAAGCGCACCAGCACCCGCCCCGGCTTCGCCTCCAGCACCAGCGCATGCAGATATGTTCCTGGCTCAGCCGCCAGCGTCCAGTCCGGGTGCTTGTATGTGTCGATGTCGTTCCCGCCCAGCACAACATTCTGTAGATTGCCCTTCCACCCGTGCCTGCGCTCGTATGCTGCCAGCCCGTCCAGTACGGCTTTGTTTGCGACCTTCTGCAGGTCCAGGTCCAGGGTGGTGTACACACGCAATCCCGCCTCATGCACTTCGTCCGTGCCGTACTCCTGCTCCAGTTGCTTCCGCACCTCTTCCACAAACCACGGGGCAATCGAATTCGGCGGGGCAGCCAGGTGCAAGCCCAGCGGCGCGTCCTTCGCTGCATTCGCCTGCTGCTGCGTAATCTTGCCGTCCTCCAGCATCTCGCTGATCACCAGGTTCCGGCGTTTTAGCGCGCGGTCCGGATACTTTAGCGGCGAGTATCCCTCCGGCCCCTTCGGTAGCGCCGCCAGCAGCGCTGCTTCCGGTAGCGTCAGGTCCTTCGCATGCTTACTGAAATAAAACTCTGATCCCGCTTCGAACCCAAACACGCCATGGCCCAGATAAATCTGGTTCGCATACAGCGTGAAAATCTGCGGCTTGGTAAATCGCCGTTCAATCTGAATTGTCAGGAAAATCTCTTGTACCTTCCGCCCGAAGCTGCGCTCCGACGAAAGAAACAGGTTCCGCGAGAGCTGCATCGTCAGCGTGGATGCGCCCTGCTCCCGCCCATGCGACCGCAGGTCGCGATACGCCGCGCCGATCACGCGGACGATATTCACGCCCCAGTTGCGTTCAAAGCTCTTATCTTCAATGGAGATGATGGCATCTCGCAACACCGGCGGAAATTCGCTATACGGCACCACCACGCGCCGCTCCAGCGCAAACGAACCAAATGGCCGCCCTTTCACATCCAGCAACTCTGTCGTTGTCACCGGACGATAGCGCGTCAACTCGTCAATCTGCGGCAGGTTGGTGCCATAGATCAGCATCAGCCCCACCATCACGCCAAAAACCGCAGACAGCAACAGGAACAAGCTGAAGGTCACGCGTCGTAACGTCTTGTGGTCTTTGAAGTGGGGTTCAGGTAGCTTCGGCGGATGCCACTTGAACGATGGGGCCTGCCATTTCCGCCCTTCCGGCTCTTCCGCTGGCGTTGAATCTACACGCAGCTTCGCGTCGTCTTCATCGCGCCGCTTCTTTTCCGGATCGTCTTGGAAGAGGGTCTGCACAGCAACTCCAACATAGCATGTTGTAGTTACGATGCTATTTACCCTTCACGCACCTATACGCAATGCACTTTATTTTTGCCCGTGAATCACTTCAGCCTTCAAAGCATGCGCAGGGGCTACGACTTCAGCTTCAGCACATCCAGCGCCTTGGTCAGTTGATCGTCCATCTTCGGCTTTACCGGTGGTGTTGCCGGGGTCGCAGGCGTCGTCGCGGCCGGAGCCTCGTCTTCGTCGTCCGCATCCACCACAGCCAGATCCGTGCCAGAAGCCACCACCAGCGTCGGCGTGATGCCTTCGTCTTCAATCACCTTGCCCGCTGGCGTCTCATACTTCGCAATCGTCAGAATCAGCGCCGCACCCTCCGGCAATTCGATTGTTTTCTGCTGCACGCCCTCGCCGAAAGTCTTCTCGCCCACCACATCGCCGCGCTTGTTGTCTTCAATTGCCGCCGCCACAATCTCTGCCGGGCCTGCCGTTCCGCGATTCACCAGCACCGCCAGCGGCGCAGTTGTGTTCACTGCCTTGCCGGGATCGGCGCTGAACGTCTGCTTGGCAAACTTCTGCCCTTCCAACGTCGCAATCGTACCCTTCGCCAGGAACAGGTTCGCCAGCTTCAGCGCCTGGTCCACGTCGCCCGTCGACACATCACGCAGGTCCAGCAGTACCTTGCGATTGCCCGCCTTTGGCATCGCCTTCAGACGCTGCTCAATCTCTTGCACCCGTTCCTTGTCGATGGTTGTGGGCTTTAGCTGCACAATGCTGTTGTTCTCGTACTGCGTATCCGCGGTAGCACCCAGCTGCACATTCGTACGCGTCAGCGTCATCTTCTCCGGCGTCGCACGCTGCGGGCGAATCACGGAGATGCTCACCGTCGTACCCGGCTGACCGTCCAGCATGGTGCGAATCATCGCCGGCGCCAAATCACGCGTACTCGTTGTCCCAATGGACTCAATGATGTCGCCGTCGCTCAGATTCTGCTTGTCCGCCGGACTGCCTGGCACCACGGAAACAACCGTCGCATAGCCAAATCGCTTGGCCACGTTGATGCCCACCTGCGCATGCCCGCTCGGCCCCTGCTTGTACGCAGCATAATCCGCCGCCGTCAGGTAGCTTGAATCCGAATCCAGTGACTCCAGCAGTCCGCGCAGCGCTCCATTCGTCACCGAATCAATATTCGGGTCCACCACATAATCGCTCTGGATACGTTGCAGTACTTCGCTGTACACATTGATCTGCCGATAGGCGCTGGCTGGCCCATCATCCGCGCGAACGCTGCGCATGTTATAGCCTGCAAACGCAAAAACAACCAGTACGACAGAGAAAGTAAGCAGCGAAATTTTGAAAATCTTGGGCATGAAGCTCCAGGGGTGAGACATAGGTACTCGGCCACTATCCAGTTAGACGGGACCGCTATTAAAATGATACCTGACCAGCCCTACCTACTACGCCAACCATTTCAATACTTAATTTTGAACTTCAAGGCAAGCAGTGTCAGCCAGTTGCAATCCTGCAAGAATTCTGGTGCTCAGTGCCTTTACGAGCATCGCGAGCGTCTCGCCCTCCATGCAGGAGTTTGACCTCCTCCGCGATGCTTCGTATCATCAAAAGAGTGCTTGCTTTGCGAACTTCTTACACCGCAGCCAGCATCCCCAACACCCCGGCGGTGTAGCTCAGATGGTTAGAGCGACGGACTCATAACCCGTAGGTCATTGGTTCGATTCCAATCACCGCCACCAAGCTTGCCTATGGCGGCCACCCCTCACAAAACGCAACGCATAGCCGCTATTATCCCCGCGCGCCTTGCCTCCACCCGCCTGCCCCGCAAGGTGCTGCGCCAGCTCGCCGGACGCCCCCTGCTCGCCTGGGTGGTCGATGCCGCCCGTGCTTGCCCCCAGTTCGATGAGATCGTCGTCGCGACGGATTCTGACGAAGTCGCAGCCCTATGCATCACCCAGGGCTGGCCCGTCCGCATGACCTCGCCGGACCTGCAATCCGGCACGGACCGTTTGCACGCCGTCGCCCAGCAGCTCACAGCCGATATCTACGTCAACGTTCAGGGTGACGAACCACTCCTGCAGCCCGCGCACATCACCGCCCTGCTGCGCCCCTTTGAGCGCCCCCATGTGCAGGTCTCCACCATCAAGACCCTCTGCACCCCAGAAAACGTCACCAATCCTAATGCTGTAAAAGTGGTCACTGCCGCCGATGGCCGCGCCATCTACTTCTCTCGCGCCCCCATCCCTTTTGATCGCGATGCCGCGGGTACCGCGGTGCACTGGAAGCACATCGGCCTCTACGCTTACCGCCGCAGCGCCCTGCAGCAATTCCCCACGCTGCCCCCCAGCAGCCTTGAAGCCACTGAGCGCCTTGAGCAGCTCCGCTTTCTCGAAAACGGCATCGATATCTATGTCGAGCCCGTCGATACCGATACCATCGGCGTTGACACAGAAGCCGACCTCCGCATCGTCGAAGAAATCCTCCGCAACCGATCGTAGTATCGGTTATCCCTCTAACCTATTCCCAACTTTCTGAATCTTTCCCCCACTCCACTCACTCCTATATGTGTTGAAACATCTATTTTAGGAGAATCACACCATGCCGACCCTGCTCCAGCTTGAATCCAGTCCACGTTCCGCCTCCGTCTCCACTGAGCTCACCAACCAGTTCGCCCAGGCGTGGAAGACTAAGCACCCCGGCGGCACGGTGATCCAGCGCAATACTGCCACCTCGGCCCTTCCCTTCGTGGACGAAGCTCTCATCGGCGCCTACTACACGCCTGCAGACAAGCTCACGCCAGAGCAGAAGCAGCACCTCGCGCTATCTGACCAACTCACCGCCGAACTCATCTCCGCAGACACCATTGTCATTGGCCTGCCCATGTGGAATTTCGGTATCCCCGCATCGTTCAAGGCCTGGATTGATCTGGTAGCTCGCGTCAACAAGACCTTCCGCTACGGCACCAGCGGCCCCGAGGGCCTGCTGAAGCCAGAGACCAAGGTTGTCGTCATCACCGCACGCGGCGGCTACTACTCCGGCGAATCACCCGCCAAGGCCTTTGACCAGCAGGAGCCCTATGTCCGCACTGTTCTTGGCTTCCTCGGCCTGCGCGACATCACGTTCATCTACGCAGAAAATCAGGGCCGCCCCGATGCCGCAACGGCCGGCAAAGCCCTCGCCGCTGCCGCCATCGTCCAGCACTTCGCATAAGCCTTCCCCCACGCAGAAAAGCCCAGCCTGCTGAATCACAGCGGCTGGGCCTTTATTTATTGTTTGTCATTCTGCGCGCAACACAGAATCTCAAAAAGCTCGCGTTGCCCAAAATCTGAGCAGTGCAGCCTTGACAGCCTGAGGCTCTACTCTGCCTCAAACTCCAGCCGCAGCCAATCGCCTTCCACCGTCGCGCGCACTGCCTCCAGCGATTTCACAATCCACGTGGCATCCTTCAACGCCTCGGCACTGTAGAAACCAAGCACGCCCAGCACCTTCGATTTCGCGGCCACGCCTGCGCCTACACCCGAAGGCGCATCCTCCACTACCACGCAATCCTTTACGTCGAAGCCCAGTATCTCTGCGCCCTTGCGATATGGCTCCGGATCGGGCTTACCCACCGTTACTGAATCCGCCGTGATCATCTTCTCCGGCACTGGAACTCCTGCGGCTCCCAGTCTGCAGGTCGCCAGCCGTGTAGAAGCTGACGTCACAATCGTCCAGCGGTCCTTCGGCAACGAATGCAGTAGGTTCAGCACTCCAGGCAGCAGCTTGGTGTCGGCCACATCGTTTACCTCGATGTCCTCAATCACCTTCAGTCCCACCAGCGGGTCAATGTCAGGCCGCAGCGTGCGCACCGTATCGATCGCGCGCCGCCCATGCGTAATGCGCAGCGCGTATTCGCGGTCCACGCCGTAGATGTCCGCCCACTGCGCCCAGCAGCGCTCCACCGAACTCAACGAACTGACCAGCACTCCATCCATATCGAAGAGCAGGCCGCGAGTTGTAATCGAAACCTGTTTGCTCAAGCCTTGGCACCGCCCAGCACAAAGGCTTGCGCCGCAGTCAGCACTTTCTGCACCGTCTCCTTCGACGGTCCTTCGCAGTAGACGCGCAGCAGCGGCTCCGTGCCGGAAGCACGCAGCAGCAGCCATGTTTCCGCCGTCTTCGGATTCTTCTTGCCGCCAGGATTATCCAGAAAGAACTTGATACCGTCCAGGTCACCGGTGCGCAGCACTTTCATCCCGGCAAACTCCGTCACGCCCGCCTTCGCGCGCGCAATGGCTCCCTGCTTAATCTCGTCCGTGATGCGCATATCCACTCGGCCATACTCGTGCACGCCAAACTCATCCTGCAACGCTGTCACTAGCTGCCCCAGCGTCTTCTTCTCATCGGCCATCACGTTGGCCAAAACCAGCGAATTCAGCAGCCCATCGCGTTCCGGCAGATGCCGTGCAATGCCGATGCCGCCTGACTCTTCGCCACCGATCAGGATGTTGTGCTCCAGGATTAGGTCGGTCACAAACTTGAAGCCGATGCCGTGCTCGTGCAGTGTGCGCCCATACTTCTTCGCAATGCGGTCCAGCATCAACGTGGTGTTGTAGGCTCGCGTCACATCGCCCGGCCACTTCTTGCGTTCCAGCAGCCACTTCAGCATCACCGCAAAGATCATGTGCGATGTCACCACGTTGCCATGTTCGTCTACCGCGCCTATGCGGTCCGCATCGCCGTCCGTAATCAATCCGGCATCACACTTGTTCGCCACCACTGCATCGCGCGTTGCCTGGATGTGCGGCATAATTGGCTCCGGATTGATACCCGGAAAAAGCGGATTCTGTTCGCCGCGAATCTCCACGTACGGCACACCAGCCTCCGCAAAGATCTTTGCAATCACGCCGCTGCCTGTGCCATACATCGGGTCAAGCAGAAACTTGTAGCCAGACGCCGCAATCCCCTTCAGGTCCACGAATGCCTTGATCGCCTCAAGATATTCCGGATAGAAATCTACCTCGGCAATCGTTGCCGGCGTCGCGGCCTTGACGAGCGGCTTCTCCAGGTACGATTCAATCGCAGAGATAATAGAGGGCTTGCCTGCGCCGCCGTAACTCGCCTTGTATTTCAAGCCGTTCCAGTTTGCCGGATTGTGGCTGGACGTAATCATCACGCCGCCCGCCGCCTTGCGATGCAGCACGTCAAATGACAGTGCCGGAGTTGAAGTGATGCGATCCGCAAAAAATACCGGTACACCCGTATTCGCCAGCGTCTCTGCTACCAGCCCGGCAAAGCGCTTGGAGCCGAAGCGCGTGTCATACGCAATGCACACGCCCTTGTTCGCGCCGTCTTCTACTTCCAGTACGTAGTGCGCAATCGCTGCTGCCGCCGTGCGCACATTCTCGTATGTAAAATCGTCTGCAATTACTCCACGCCAGCCATCCGTACCGAACTTCACTATTGTCTTTTTCGCCGTCATCGCCATTCCTCAATATCCGCTAAATCAGGTCTGTTTTCTTCTCTGCTGTCAGCCGCTTCACTATCTCGCCTACACGCTGCGAATTCTCCAGCGTCGTAATCAGCAGAGCATCTTCCGTCTCTACTACCACCAGGTTCTGCACGCCCACCAGCGCCACCATCTTACCCGGAGCGTATATGTAGTTTCCCTGAGCGTCGATCACCGTTGCGCCCAGCGCTTCCACTACATTCTGCCGTTCATCGCTGCCTGCGGCCTTTACCGCCAGCTCATGCTCGTGCAGTGCCGCCCACGATCCCAAATCGTTCCACGCAAAATCCGCAGGCACGCACAAAATCTTCGCGCCGTCGCCATGCGAAGCCGGTTCCAGCACCGCATAATCCACGCTGATCGATTGGCACTTCGCATACTCCGCAGCAAACACGCTCTCAAACTCCGGCGTCCCATATGCCTTCGCAATCGCCTCCAGAGGTGCCACCATCTCCGGCATATGCTTCCGGATAGCGCTAGCTAGCGTCCGAGCGCTCCATAGAAACACCCCGCTGTTCCACTCGTAATTCCCTGCTGCCAGAAACTTCTCTGCCTGCTCGCGGTCGGGTTTCTCCGTAAATCTCTTCACGCTGTGCACCGGAACGCTGCCGTCCTGCACCTGCTCGTCCAGCTCGATATAGCCGTAGCCCGTCTCTGCCCGGGTAGGCGGCACGCCAAGCACCACAATGTTTTCGCCCGCTGCTGCCAGCTTGATTGCAGTCTGCAGCACCTCGGTGAACCGCCCCTCGTTCTGCACAACATGGTCTGACGGAAAGATGCCAATCACTGTATCAGGCTGTGTCGGCTCCAGCAGAAAAGCAGCCAGCGCGCACGCCGGAGCCGTATTGCGCGCCACCGGTTCGCACAGAATATGGCATACATTCAGTTCCGGCAGTTGGCCGGTAATGGTGTCGCGCAGCAACTCATTGGTTAGCACCCACACATCCGCGGGGTTGGCCAGTGTTTTCAACCGATCCACCGTCTGCTGGATCATGGACCGTTCGCCATCCAGCACCAGCACCTGTTTCGCACGCGATCGGCGGCTGCGCGGCCAGAAGCGCGTGCCGCTGCCCCCGGCCAGGATCACCGGCGCAAACACAATCGAATTGGAGGATTTGTCCGTCAAGATCTATCGTCGCGCACAAACGCGAAACGGGCTGCAGCATCTGCTACAGCCCGCACACAACTAAAAGATTACGCCAATTTACCGAAGAATTCTTTCATCCGTGCGATGCCCTTATCCACAACCTCGGGCGCCGCCGCATACGAGAGCCGGATATGGTCCGTCGTCCCGAACGCCTCACCCGGCACACAAACCACGTGCGCTTCGCTCAGCAACCGTGAAGCCACATCCGCCGCACTCGTAATCCCTCCCTTGCCGAAAAACGCTGACACGTTCGGATACACATAGAACGCGCCTTCCGGCACCGTGCAGGCCACGCCCGGAATCGTCTTCAGCCCGGCCAGTATGCGGTCACGCAACGTCAGAAAATCCGCGCGCATCGTCGCCACACAATCCTGCGAAGCCGTCAGTGCAGCTACTGAAGCCTTCTGCACCATGCTCGCCGCGTTGGAAGTCGACTGCGACTGCAACTTGCCCATCGCTCCGATAATCGGCTTCGGCCCCAGCGCATAGCCCGCGCGCCAGCCTGTCATCGCATAGGTCTTTGAGAGCGAGCCCAGCACGATCACGTGCTCCTTGCAGTCCGTGAACGAGCCGCCGGAGATCGACGTACCCGTGTATTTCAGGTACGCGTAACACTCATCCAGCAGCAGGTAGATGCCCTTGGCGTGTGCCAGCCGCACAATCGCTTCCAGGTCCGCAGGTGCTATTACTGCGCCCGACGGGTTCGATGGCGAATTGAGAATGATCGCCTTTGTCTTCGGCGTGATCGCCGCCTCAATCATCTTCGCGGTGATGCGAAAGTTTTCGCTTTCCTCGCTCTCCACGAAAACCACCTTGCCGCCCGCGTATTGAATGATGTCCTTGAAGCTCACCCAGTACGGCACCGGCAGAATGACCTCGTCGCCATGGTCCACCAGCACCTGGATCACATTGAACAGCGCCAGTTTGCCGCCGGTGGTGAACACGCATTCTTCCGGGGCATAGTTCGAACCGAAGTCCGCGGCATGCCGCTCCACAATCGCCTTACGCACTTCCGGAATGCCAGGCACCGCCGTATAGCGCGTGAAGTTCGCTTCAATTGCATCAATCGCCGCCTGCTTGATGTGCGCGGGTGTAGCAAAGTGGGGCTCGCCGGCGCCAAAGTCCGCCAGGTCGATGCCCTTCGCCTTCAGCGCAAGCGCATTTGCGGTAATGGCCATGGTGGCCGAAACTTCAATGCGGTTGATGCGATCGGAAAAGATCTTCTTCGATGCGGGTGCAGCCGCGGCTGATGGAGTAGCTAGGGGTGTGCTCATACATCTAGTTTCGCAGATTTGCCCGCGCAGATAAAGCCACGTCACGCCTATTAGCCTTCGCAATATTGCAAATACATTACCGTCTCTGCCCCAAACTCCAGCGTTTTCGCCCTATAGTTGTTGGTGCAGGGTTCAGTCTGGCAGCCGCAATCTGCCTGAGGTTCCAATGCAACACTTCCCCCTTTCCCGCCGTTTCCTGTCGCTTATCCTGTTTGTAGCTGTAGCCCTGCCCTTACCGCTATATGCAGCCGGCAAGCCACTGGCCTGCACCCTGCTGGCAAGCAATTCCGCACCGGGGGATCTCCCGTACTCCCGCAAGCCAGACCCTGCTGAAACTCCGGATCGTATCCTCGCCCCCACCAGCCAACTCATCGTAATCGGCTTTATGGGTGGCAATGTGAGCGCCAGAAATCTCGTTCATAGGGAAGCCACTATCGCCAGGGACCTGCAACTGCGCAATCCCAACTCCGTCTACGCCGAAGTCTTCGCCAATGGCGACTCCAGGGCCGCCCTCACCGCCGTCCTCCTCCGCCTCAACAGCAGCCACGACGGCTGCCTGACGGCCAGGGAGAAACGCTCTGCGCGCATCATCATCTATGGCCATAGCTGGGGGGCCTCTGAGACGGTTACGCTGGCCCGGCGGCTTAACCAGTTACACATCCCCGTGCTGCTCACCATTCAGGTCGATAGCATCGAAAAGCTGAATGAAGATGACGCAATCATCCCGCCCAATGTACGCGAGGCCGTCAATTTCTTTCAGTCAGACGGCATGCTGCATGGCCGCAACGCCATTACCGCCGCCGATCCAACCCTGACGACGATTCTGGGTAACTTTGAATCCAGCTATAGGATCCACCCTGTCTCAATTTCAGAATTCCCATGGTATGCCCGCGCATTCATGAAAACGCATATTGAGATTGAGAATGACCCCATCGTATGGGCACGAATCGAAGCACTCATCCAGACCAGGGTGGAATAAAGCGAGTTCCAGGTGCATGTTTGTCATCCCGCCCCTGAATTGGGCAGTGCAACCCAGTGCATCTATCCCTGCAGCAATTACTGGATTTCGGTATGTGTCTTCACATTGGCTTCTTTCGCCACCCGTGCAGCCAGCCGCTCCGCTACCAGCGGCGGCACCAGCCCCTCAATTGATCCGCCCAGCCGGAAAACGTTCTTGATCATCCGCGAGCTCACGTAGCTGTACTTCTCCGCCGGCGTCATGAACACCGTCTCCAGGTCAGCCGAAAGTCGCCGGTTCATCAGCGCCATCTGCAGCTCGTACTCATAATCGCTGATAGCGCGAATGCCCCGTATCAGCGCTCCCGCCTTCTCCTGCCGCGCAAAATCCACCAGCAGCCCGTTGAACGTCGCCACTGAAACATTCGGGAACGGCTTGGTCGACGCGGTAATCATCTCCACCCGCTCTTCTACTGAAAACAGCGGGTTCTTTGACTCATTACGCAGGATCGCCACCACCAGGTGGTCGAAAATCTTGGCCCCGCGCGCAATCAGGTCCAGATGCCCATTCGTGAGCGGATCAAACGTGCCGGGATAGATGGCTTTTACCAGGTTCATCGCTGCTTCAGAATACGGCCCTGCCGCATACCGCGCAAATTCCACCTTCCCCCCACCCCTAAAAATTCACGCACAACCATACCTTCTCCTGCGTAAGATGGTCGGCGCCGATCCCGGAGCCTCCCGCTCCCACCCGGCAGCACTTCCACCTTGCAAGGAGACACGCACGATGTCTGAATCTTCCCCCACTCCGCTCGCGAACCCCGGCCCCCTGGGCCTCGCCGCCTTCGGCCTCACCACCATCGTTCTCAGCGCCATCAACGCAGGCCTCGTCCCGCATGAGGCCGTCGCCGCCGTCGTCCCCCTGGCCTTCGCCTACGGAGGCCTCGCCCAGATCATCGCCGGCATCCTCGAGTTCCGTACCGGCAACACCTTCGGCCTCGTCGCCTTCACCTCCTACGGCACCTTCTGGTGGTGGTTCGCCTTCCTCCAGTGGACACTCGGCAACGGCTGGCTCAAAGCCCCACCCGCCTCCGGCGTCGCCCTCGTCCTGCTCGCCTGGGGTATCTTCACCTTCCTCATGTGGATCGTCTCCTTCCGCAAGCCCAAGGCCATCTGGAGCATCTTCCTTCTGCTCTGGATTACCTTCTTCCTGCTGGCCGCGGCAGACTTCGGTCACCCCACCGGCCACCTCGGCGGCATCTTCGGCCTGCTCACCGGCGCAGACGCCCTTCTGGTCGCCTTCATCGAAGTCCTGAACGCCACCGCCAACCGCACCGTCATCCCTCTCGGCGCCCCCTTCGTCAACTAACCCGTCCCCAGGCAACAATGGCCGCGAGAGAGGAATATTCTGGCGGCCATTGTTGTGTGTAATGTACTGTATTACGTTGTATTACAATAAACCCATGGCAACGAATACGATCAACCTTCGCACCGAAACAAAAAGCATCCGCGATCTCGACGCTCTGGCCAAAGCCCAGCGCCGCACGCGTACCGACCTCGTGAATGAAGCCATCGTCAACTACATTGAACTGCAACACTGGCAGATGGAAGAGATTCGCGCCGCCGTCAAGGAAGCGGACGCTGGCGACTTTGTCTCCGAACAGGAGATTGCCTCCACATTCAAGCGGCTGCTCCGGTGAAAGTTCGCTGGCTGGCCCGCGCCCAGCGGCATCTCATTGAGATCCACACTTACATCGCATCCGACAGCAAAACAGCCGCTAAAAAAGTGATCCAGCGCGTTCAGGCGACCGCGCCCTTACTGGCCCGTCACCCTCAGGTCGGTCGCGTAGGCAGAGTTTCAGGCACACGCGAATTCGCAATTCCTGGCACGCCTTATCTGATCGTCTACCGCATAAAAAATAAGGAAGCCCAAATACTCGCCATCCAGCATGGCGCGCAGCAGTGGCCCGAAGATCTCCAATAAAATGGCCGCGAGAGAAAAGTCTCTCGCGGCCATTTTTCATCGTTTGTCATTCTGAGCGTAGCGAAGAATCTGCTTCTCGCCTTTGTCTTTGCGCACAAAGTGCGCTTCCGCTCGTCCGGCTAGCCCTTTTTCCCTTTCACCACCGCCACCGCTTCCGCTTCGCCGCCCGCCGGAACCTCAGGCACCTCTGCCTTCACGCTGCCGTCGATGCCGAGCTTCTTGCGCAGTTCCGCGTTGATGCGGCCATACACTTCCTTATTCTCTTTCAGCATGCCGCGGACGCTCTCGCGCCCCTGGCCCAGCCGTTCTCCCGAATAGCTGTACCACGCGCCAGACTTCTCCACGATGTTGTTCGCCACCGCCAGGTCCAGCACATCGCCCTCGCGGCTGATGCCCTCGCCATACAGAATGTCGAACTCGGCGTCGCGGAAGGGCGCCGCCACCTTGTTCTTCACAATCTTCACCTTGGTCCGCGAACCGACCACCACATCGCCATCCTTCACCGCGCCAATGCGCCGGATATCGATACGCACCGACGAATAGAACTTCAGCGCCTTGCCGCCTGTGGTCGTCTCCGGATTGCCAAACATCACGCCAATCTTTTCGCGAATCTGGTTGATGAAAATCAAACTGGTACGCGACTTCGATACCGTGCCCGTCAGCTTTCGCAGCGCCTGGCTCATCAGCCGTGCCTGCAATCCCATGTGCGAATCGCCCATCTCGCCGTCCAGTTCAGCCTTCGGCACCAGCGCGGCCACTGAGTCCACCACCAGCACGTCAATCGCGCCAGACCGCACCAGCGCCTCAGTAATCTCCAGCGCCTGCTCGCCATAGTCTGGCTGCGAGATCAGCAGATTGTCGATGTCCACACCCAGCTTCCGCGCGTACGCCGGGTCCAGCGCGTGCTCAGCGTCCACAAACGCGGCCAGCCCGCCAGACTTCTGCGCTTCGGCGATGATCTGCAGCGTAATCGTGGTTTTACCCGAAGATTCCGGTCCAAAAATCTCAATCACGCGTCCCCGCGGCACTCCACCCACACCCAGCGCGGCGTCAAAGGAGATCGACCCGGTCGAGATGACAGAGATCGGCACAATGGCCTCTTTCGACCCCAAACGCATGATGGAGCCTTTGCCAAACTGCTTCTCGATCTGAGCCATTGCCAGTTCGACTGCTTTCGTCCGATTTACATCATCTGCCACGGTATTTCTCCTTTGTTTTCATCAATCTCTCCGCTCAAAGCCGGATGCTTGTTCGCCTGGTTGCTGCCAATGACGGAAGTCTAGCATCAATTTCCAGAAAAGGCGAAGAAAAAACGAATCAATGTTTTTGGGAGGTAATTACTTTGATTTCCCGGAAGCTTTGGTGTCGAACTAATTTGTACATTCCATCTTTGAACTCATACACATTAGTCCAGTTTGCCCATTTCACAATACCCGCAGCATTTTCTCTATCCATTCCTCGAGAAATCAATTCGATGTCATAGTAACCATTCGAACAGTCACCAATGATGCAATCAAACCGCAGAGCAGCAGAGGAACGATACAGAGTTGAAGGCCCGTCGACACCCTTCGGATCATAAGCTCCTTTATTATCTTGTTCGTCGTCTATGCGCCATATCTCGCTTACAGTTTTGCCGACAGGAGCTAGGAGAAATTTTGAACCGTTTGTATAACCCTGTCCTCCCCAACTGCTGCTTAGTAAAATTCCATGTTTCGCGGAACCAATCGTTATTAGATCGACTGAAGGCGGCTCCCCCCACGCCCCATATAACCCTACTGCTGCATTTGCATTTTCCAACGTCCATCTGTCAATCTTCCAGATAAATACCGCAACACCAATGAGGGGGGCACAAGAATGGCAGCCAAACCCTGCGGGATCATGAGCTGGTACTGCGCTTGTAACCACATACGTTTCTTCAATCTTGTTCTTCGGATTAGCCCATGTCGAAACAGTCGACGTTAAGATGATTTCAACAGCGGCCTCAGCATCATCCCTCTCGCATGGCCACCAAGTACCCGGCTCTTTAGCCAATTTAGCTTTCTTCTCATCGGTGCATACGAGCGTTGCCGTTCGTTTTTCCGTGTCATAGTTTTTATAGATTTGTTTCAACGCATCATTAGCCGGAAAGGGCGGCTGAGCATAAGCTCGTACGACCAGACCAAGTGAAATCATCGCAACACCCAAAGTGCGCATGTTTTTACCCTCTTAAGCAAATCCACCGGCTCATTTCACATCGCTCATGCTGAAAAATTGAGCCAGCGAGGATGCCGCTTCTCCATCGCCATCAGCTGAATAATTTCTCAATCTTATCCATCGATAGAACGAGCCTGTCATCAACATCTGGCAGTGGAATGAAATGGTACTTCAAATAAAACTGCCTGGCAGACTCATCCTTGGCATCCACGATCACGCCAACCGAAGCGGCTCGCGAAGAGATAGCCAGGGCCGAACGCAACGCCTCAATCAGCAGCCACTCGCCTACACCCTGGCCCCGGCGCTGCAGACTCACGGCAAGCCGCCCCAGCAGCATCGTGGGCATCATTGGATAGCGTGGCAATTTCTTTACGAGGGCGGCCGGAAGATCAGGCAAACGCACGGCAAACGGTGACAGCGTGTAGAAACCTTCCACATGCACGCCGTCCGTAGTCGCAATATAGACTGTCGCCACCCGCTTGCGCATGTCCTGTCCGGCCTGCAGCTTCAAATAGCGGTCCAGCGCTTCCACCCCACAGGAAAACTCTTCCCGGTCATGTTGCGCATGGAGGATCTCTAGCCGCAGCAGCGAATCAGCTTGCTTTTCGCTCACTTAATCTCTTTCCACTATGCCGCTTCAATGCAGCTTTCAGATTTGGGCCCGGTTCCGATATATCGGTTATTGCTTCGACAAACGCTCTCGCCGCCTCGCCGCGCAACGTCCACACTTCATGCTCTTCAATCGTCTTCTTCGCCGCCTCGACTGCGTTTTGAATAATGAAATCGGAGACCGACGTGCCGCGAATGTGCGCCGCGCGTTCGATATATTCTTTCTGATCTCCACGGATGCGCGCTTCGACCCGCTCCATGCGTACTCTCGTTGTCATGGCTACCGGCATGATCGCCTCCTTCTTCTTCATATCCTAATTGTACGGCTATTTGCCGTACAATTACAATCCTACCTCTTCAGCAAATCCACCGGCTCATTCACATCGCTAATCCTGAAAAACTGTGCCAGCGAAGGATGCCGCTTCTCCACCGCCTTGAACATCTCCCACGCCACTCGCCGGTAGCTGTAGTGCCCTGCCGGCGTGCTCCGCAGCTCCGCGATGTACAACGCCTCGGCAAAATCCATCTTGAACAGGCTCCGGCAGCGCGTTCCCAGCGGCAGCAGATACTGCGCGCTGGCTCCCGCCTCCGGTAATCCCGAACCCGCCAGCGCGCGATACGAAGCGTGCGCCGCATCCATCGCCGCCTTGTAGCTCTCGCCCAGCCCGCCCTCGGCCAACGTCGGCTGCCCCGGCGCATCCGGCAGCTCATACCCGTGGACGTCGCTCCACGGCTGCAGCAGTTGCACGCACTTCCGGTGCCGGTGCATGTCGCGGAACCCGCCGATATCCATCAAAATGTCGAACGCAAACCCCTGCCCGCTGCTGAACGCCCGCAGCAGCTCATCATGCCGCCCGCGATTCGCCGCGCCCAGCGCCACAATCTCGTCGCGCTTCTTCGCGTCCAGCGCCGCCACATGCTCCCGCAGCTGCCGGTACGAGTAGTTGCACTGCGGATACAGCAGCGAAGCCGCCAGCTCCACCTCCAGCGTCGTATCCTCCACCAGGTCCACCACCGGAGCGGGCGCAATCTCCACGCCAGCCATCAGTTCCGCCGCCGCCTGCGCCAGTTCCGGCGCAGTCTGCATGGCATACTCATTCGCTGCCGCATACTTCACCAGCGTGGGCGAAACCTTCACCTCGCGCAGCAGCACATCCTTCGCCCGCTCGCTGCACAGCCCACCCGTTGAATCGGCCGAGCAGATCTCCTGCATCAGCACCCGCGCCTCGTCGTGCCGCACATCCCATGCCGGCCCCGCCGCCGCCGCCTTCAGCTTCGCGCCCAGCTCCCGCACCTCGGCAAACCCGCTGCTCAGCAACCGGCTCACCTGCGTCTCCAGCGTCCGCGCATTCACGATCTGTCCCAGCGAAGTATTTGTGGCCAGCGGCAGCATGTACCGCGCAATGTCAAATGCCCGGGCTTTCAGCGTCCGCGTGTAGCTCGCCTCGTCCAGTTCCTCCGGACGCGGCACCGCCCCCTTCAGCGCCGTCAGCATACCGTTGCTCACCGTGTCGTAACCGGCAAACAGCCGTTCAATTGCCGCGGTATACTCCCCGGTCTTCTCCCCAAAATCCGGCGTAAACCAGCCTGATTTTCTGAAGTTTTGGTACCGCGTAGACCGCTCCTGCCCATCCCACCGCTGCTCATCCACAATCGCAACCGCAGCGAGTAACGACAGCCTTTCCAGCGCAAATGCCACGTGCGCCAGGTCCGCAATTGACCGATGGCCATACTGAAAATAAAACGTGTTCAGAAAATCTTCCGCCCTCTGCGAACTGATCTCCGCCAGCGATTCCTTCATGCTCAGCGACGAGCGCGAGTACTTCGCCATGGCATACGCCAGCACCTCCGGCTCCGCGCCAAATACCGCATATACATCCGTCTGGTTGAGTTTTGCGTCGGGTTCTGCAGCCTGTCGTGCGGTAGCTTGTGCCTTATTCGGAAGAGTGGTCATCGTGCCCACAAGCATATACGGCTTCGGCCTGAGGAAAGAGTGGCCATTCCATGGGATGGAAGTCGCCGTGATGCTCCCTGCCTTAGCAGTAAGAAATTCATCGCACTTTTCTTACACGGCATTTATAGTGCTGTTAGCCGCTCCTCATCCGCCAGATAATCCACGTTCTGGACTTATTCCGGAGGCATTGCCCGTGTCTGCTCCGCCTGTATCTGACTCACCGGCCACGCTTCCCCTTCGCATTGACAGTCTCGTGAAGCGTTTCGGCTCGCTCACTGCGGTCGATTCCATCAGCCTGGAAGTCCACTCCGGAGAATCTCTCGGTCTGCTCGGCCCCAACGGCGCCGGCAAGAGCACCCTCATACGCAGCATCGTAGGCCGTGTACTGGCAGATTCCGGCACCGTCTCCATCTTTGGCCAGCCCGCAGGTTCGTCCGCAGCGCGTCTCAGCATCGGCTGGGTGCCGCAGGATCTGGCTCTCTATCCGCGCCTCACCTGCGAAGAAAATCTGCTCGCCTTCGGCCGCTATCACGGCCTCTCCGGCGCTGCTCTCCGCGAAGCCGTCAAGTGGGGCCTCAACTGGGCCTCTCTCGAAGACCGTGCTGGCGAGCGAGTGAAGAATCTCTCTGGCGGCATGAAGCGCCGCCTGAACATGGCCGCCGGCATGATCCACCGCCCCCGTCTCGTGCTGATGGATGAACCCACCGTCGGCGTCGATCCGCAGTCCCGCAACCGCATCTTCGAGATGATTGAGTTGCTCCACAGCGAAGGCATCTCGCTCATCTACACCACCCACTACATGGAAGAAGCGGAGCGCCTATGCGGCCGCATCGCCATCGTCGACCATGGCAAAATCATCGCCCTGGGCACTGCAGAAGAATTAGTTCAAGCCTCCTTCGCCTCGCGCAATCAGGTGGAAGCGCGCTTCTCCAGCCCTGCCGAAGAGGTCACCACATGGGCCACCAACCGCGGCGGCAAAGTAGCGGGCGAAACCGCCATCTTCTCCGTCGAGCACCCCACAGAGATCGGCGGCATTCTGGACTCTGCCGTGCAGGCCGGGCTTACCCTGACGGACGTGCGCCTGCAGCGGCCCAATCTTGAATCGGTATTCCTACATCTCACTGGAAGGGATCTCCGCGAGTGATATTCTCCATCATCCGAACCGCATGGGCCGGTCTGCGCCGCGATAGCGGAGCCCTGGCGCTCAGCTTTGTGCTGCCGATTGTGTTCTTCAGCATCTTCGCCGTCATCTTTGGCGGCCATCGCGATGGCACGCCCCGCGTCAGCGTCATCGTGGTCGATGCTGACAACACTGCCATTTCGCAGCGGCTGGTAAAGGGTCTGGTCCGCGAAGGCTCGCTCGATGTAAAGCTGCGGCCTGACGCAAAGAAGGGCATGGAGCAGCCGCTCTACACGCCGGAGTCCGCTGAAGCCGCCGTCAAGTCCGGCACCGCAACCGTAGCCCTCATCATCCCCGCAGGCTACGGCGCCAATCCCATTTCCTTCACCAAAGACCCTAACAGCCCACAGATTGAAATGCTGCGTGACAACAGCGACACCATTGCACCGCAGGTGGTGATGGGCATGCTACAGAAGGTCGTCATGACCGGACTGCCTGACGTCATGATGCAGCAAGGCACGAAATATATGGACAGCTGGGCCGGCGGATTGACCGCAACGCAGCGTAAATCCATTGATGATGCTCAGACCCGCTTGCGTGACCGCATTGAAAAGCAGGATGCCAACGGTAGCAGCAGCGGCATGGATATGGGTAGCATGGTCCCGGTGAAAGAACGCGCCGTCGTCGGCAAGAACAAAGACATGGTCTCGTTTTACGCTGCCGCCATCGGCGTCATGTTCCTGCTCTTCACCACCACCGGCGCGGCGGGTTCCCTGCTGGACGAAGCCGAAAGCGGCACCATGGACCGCGTACTCAGCTCCCGCGTGACCATGACGTCACTAATGGGCGGCAAACTCGCCTTCAATATGCTGCTCGCCTTTGCTCAACTGACACTCATGTTCCTGTGGGCGCACGTCATGTTCAAGCTGGATCTCCACCACCACATTCCCGGCTTCATCATCATGGGCCTGGTCACGGCCTTCGCCGTCAGCGCCTTCGGCCTGGTGCTGGCCAGCATCTGCTCAACCCGCGCTCAACTCGGCTCGCTCTCTACCCTGCTCATTCTGGTGATGTCATCCATCGGCGGCAGCATGTTCCCGCGCTTCCTCATGCCCATCGCCATGCAGAAGGCGGGCCTCTTCACTATCAATGCCTGGGCCATCGATGGCTTCACCAAGGTCTTCTGGCGCGACGAACCCGTCAGCCACCTCTGGCCTCAGGTCGCCGTACTGCTCGCCACGGGTATCGTGCTCTTCCTCATCGCCCGCCGTTTAGCCCGCCGTTGGGAATTCGCCTAACCGATATCTGTTGTCATTCAGATTTTACTTTTGACTCTGCTCATAACACCGATCTTCGCCGTGCGCGCAGCACTCCGTATAATGAATGACCATGCCTACACTTACAGGTCGTATTGCACTCGTCACCGGAGCATCGCAAGGCATTGGCCGCGCCTGCGCCATGGAACTCGCACGCGCCGGCGCTCATGTCGCCTTGGCCGCACGCACGCTCGACAAGCTCGAAGCCGTAGCTGCTGAGATTACCGCTGCCGGCGGCACCGCCCACGCCTTTGCCCTCGACGTCTCCAGCGAAGAGTCCATCAAGGCCTGCGCCAAGGCCGTCATCGCCCACTTCGGCAAGGTAGAGATTCTGGTCAACAACGCCGGCATAACCCGCGACGGACTGATGATGCGCATGAAGCGCGCCGACTGGGATGATGTGCTCACCACCAACCTCACCGGCGCATTCCTCCTCACCCAGGCCTGCGTCTCGTCTCTGCTGAAGAACCGCTGGGGCCGCATCATCAACATCACCTCCGTGGTCGGCGAAACCGGACAGGCCGGACAGGCCAACTACGCCGCATCCAAGGCAGGCCTCATCGGCCTCACCAAGTCGCTCGCCCGCGAGCTTGCCAGCCGCAACATCACCGTCAACGCGGTCGCTCCCGGTTTCATCGAGACCCCCATGACCCACGTCCTCACCGAGGAACAGAAGGCAGCGTTCAACACGCAGATTCCCCTCGGACGCATCGGCACAGATGCAGACATCGCCCACGCCGTCGCCTTCCTCGCCTCGGAAGAGGCCGCGTACATTACCGGCCACACGCTCGACGTCAACGGCGGCATGCACATGGCGTAAGCGCCACGAATTCGGTTGCCCCACATATGCGCGGCAACCGGGGTCCCCGGCGAACGAATTTGTTCGCTGGGGTGGCAGAGCGCTTATGTGGGATAGCATCGCGAAGCGATGGCCGCGCGACGCGCGCAAATGCCCGAAGAATTACGTAATCCAATGGAACCCGCAATCACAATCCGCATCGCCGAATCCCCGGCAGACCTCGCCGCGTTGGGTTCCATCTTCCGCGTCTATGCCGGATACCTGCGGAACCATCTCGGCTTCCAGCACATCTGCATGCCCACCTACGAGCAGGAAATAGCTACCCTTCCCGGCCGCTACGCTCCGCCAGACGGGATTCTTCTGCTTGCCCTGGTCGATGATGAACCCGCAGGCTGCATCGCGCTGCAGCGCGTGCCCGATCACCACTTGCTGCCCGGCGATGCCTTCGTCGGCGAGTTGAAACGACTCTTCGTGTTGCGGCAATTCCGCGGCCACCAGCTCGGTCACCGCCTTACGGATGCGGCGCTCGCCTTCGCTCGCCAGCATGGTTACGACGCGGTCTACCTCGATACCGTCCCCTCGAAGATGCCGCATCCTGCGGCGCTCTACACGACGCTGGGCTTTCAACCCGCCCCTAGCTACAACGGCAATACCGACGAAGGCGTCCGTCACTTCCGCCTCGACCTGCGCACCCCGGTCTAGAATCAGTACCAGGATCGAGTCCTTCCCCACGACGCGCTCGTCTGCACAGGGAAAGGAACCACCTCATGAAAAAGTTTACGCTCGCAATCTGCCTGCTCTTCGCATCCACCATCTGCGCCCACGCCAAGACTCCACCGAATCCAGCAGATTACACCGTCACCGTTCACGTCACCGGCTCACATTTCCGATCCAGTTATGGAAGCAGTCTGGTATTTGATTGCCTCATTGACGGCAAAAAAATCGAACTCAGCGGTAGCCCGTTACTGAATCCGCAGCTTCCTGCCGTTCTGAAGCCTGGTGATTATCGTGCCCGCATCATTCAGACGAATAAGTATCCGGCCTATCTGAATACAGATCACTATCAACTGCTGCTCCCTGATAACAAGACTGCAGACTTCGCGGTCACCGGTTTATCGGAATAGCCACGCGAAGCCATTCGCCCTCCGCGCAGGAGCGCCACACCCACAATCTGTAGCCATCCACGCACACACCCACACAATCGCTGCGCGTGCAGGACTCTGGCTAGGCACGGGTATCTCCTGCTGTACGCATCTCGCAAGGTACTCTTTTGCCGCGCTTTTATTGAAGAAAATGAATTTAGCGCTTGCTCTGCTTTCCTGCGCTATTTACTTTATCGCTAATGCAACATCTAGAAACCATGATCGAGCCAAGCAGCCACACCACTTCAGGAATCGGCCAGGAACGCAATATGGACTCGCGCTCCCTCAGTATTGGCACCACTATTCGCGGATACCGGTTGCAGCGCGGCATGTCGCAGGGCGACATTGAAAAGCGCACCGGCCTGCTGCGCTGCTATCTCTCCCGCGTCGAAAACGGCCACACCGTCCCCTCACTGGATACGCTGGCCAAGATCGCGCTGGCCATGGAGATTCCGCTCTCACAGTTTTTCGTAGAAGATGGCGCTCCCGCAGAGATGCAGAGCCCCACCCTGAATGAAGATGAAATTCGCTTCCTCTCGCAGATTCAGCGCTACTCTTCCAACCTGAGTGACAGTGATCGCAAGCTTCTGCTGGCCATGGTGCGCAAGTTTGCCGCCACCGCCCTTAGCTAAATAAATTTTCAGGATTTTACGGATAGCAAACCGGAAGTCAAATATTTCTGGTCAGCCCCTCCCTTGAGGGGCTTTTCTTTTTGCTCTAACTGTTTGCCACCATCCCGGCTGTAAAGCTCGCCAGCCAGTACCCTGCCAGCGCCAGCACCAGTGCCCCACCCACAAACACCGCCTTCTGCCGCGACAGATACCGCACCCGGCCCGCCGTCATGCGCGGCAGTAGTGGCACACCCAGCACCAACCCGCATAAAAACCCGCCGATGTGCGCCATATTGTCGATATGCACGCCGAAGTCATGGACCGATGTAGCTAGTCCGATCACCAGATTCAGCAGCGCAAACTGAATCACACTGCGCCGCAACTTCTTCAACTCCGGCCACGGAATCGGCAGCCGTTTATTGCTGAGCAACACGATCAGAATGCCCGCGATACCGAACACCGCGCCGGAAGCGCCCGCACCGATGATCTGCGGATGCACCGCCGTACTCAACAGATTCCCTGCAACACCCGTCAAAAGATACGTGGCTACCAGCCCCCATGGTCCCAGTAGCGGCTCGCCCAGTAGTCCAAGGTTCCACAGGCACCACATATTCGTCGCCAAGTGTAGCACCCCCACATGGACAAAGGTTGCCGTCACCAGCCGCCACCATTGCGCATGGAAGAATCCACCGATGACCATGCCATTCGCGTCTTTTACCAGCGGCAATGCGTAGTCTTGCCAGCCCAGGTTCGCGCCCCAGTGCACCAGATCGCTACTGGTTGGCGAGCTCGGCGAGACGCCATGTGCAATCATGGCCACGAAGACTGCGATATTGATCGCCGTCAGCGCATACGTCGCGGGCGATCCCATGGGGTTCCAGCCGCTGCGTTCGCGGTGTTGCGGCGCAGCCTGTATCTCATCCGGTATGGCGACCCGCTCGCCCGTAGGCGTCAAAATCTCTCCGTGCGGATGCCCGCCTTCTTCATGACCTGTAGAGTTCATCTGTCATTAACCGTATAGTGCAACCCTTTCCCTGACAAATACCTGCGAATTCGCAGCAATCCTGCGGTTAAAAAATGCACAGGCTCCTGCGCGTAAAATTGTATTTATCCGCACGTGAAGCCCTGGAGCAAGACTTTGTCCTCGACCAAGATTCGCCGCGCCCTCCTGTCGGTCACTGATAAAACCGGCCTCGTTGATTTCGCCCGCGCACTCGCCACCCACCACGTCGATCTCATCTCCACCGGCGGCACCGCCACGGCTCTCCGCGATGCCGGCCTCGCCGTCCGCGACATCTCCGACCTTACTGGATTCCCTGAGATGCTGGATGGCCGCGTGAAGACGCTGCACCCCAAGGTCCACGGCGGCATTCTGCATATCCGTGGCAACGCCGAGCACATGGCCGCCATCGCCGCGCATGAAATTGAGCCCATTGACATGGTCGTGGTCAATCTCTACGCCTTCGAAAAGACAGTGCAGAAGCCCGGCGTTGAATTTGCTGACATCATTGAGAACATCGATATCGGCGGCCCCAGCATGGTGCGTTCCGCCGCAAAGAACTTTGAAGATGTCGCCGTGGTCACCGCCTCGGCAGACTATCCTGCACTCATCGCAGAGCTGGCCGCTAACCACGGCGGCCTGACCCGCGCCACCCGCTGGCAGCTTGCAAAGAAGGCGTTCGCCACCACTGCCGCATACGACACCGCTATCGCCAATACGCTGGAGACCCTCACCAACGAAGAGCCGCACACGCCCGCGAACTTCACCGCTGATGGATTCCCAGCTGCCCTGCGCCTCAACTATCCCTTGGCAAATACCCTCCGCTACGGCGAGAATCCCCACCAGAACGCCGCGCTCTACACGGACGGTAGCGGAACCGGCATCGCCGGTGGCCGCCAGCTCCAGGGCAAGGAACTCAGCTTCAACAACCTGGTCGATCTCGACGCCTGCTGGAATCTCGTGCAGGAATTCCCCACAACACACGCCGCCGTCTGCATCATCAAGCACACCAACCCCTGCGGAGCAGCCACGGGCGATTCCGTCCTCGCGGCCTACACCCAGGCACTCGCGGCAGACCCCGTCTCCGCCTTCGGTGGCGTCATCGGCATCAACCGCGAAGTTGACGCAGCAGCAGCCGAAGAGATCGCCAAGCTCTTCGTAGAAGCGATTGTCGCGCCCTCCTTCAGCGAAGAGGCCAAGACCCGTTTCGCAGCCAAGAAGAATCTCCGCCTTGTTGAAATCACCACGGCCAAGCCCGCTCGCGCCATGAAGCAGGTCTCCGGCGGCATGCTGCTGCAGGACGCGGACACGCGCGGCATTACCGCCGCCGAGCTGACCGTCGCCACCACGCGCAAGCCCACGGAGGCCGAGCTAGCCGCTCTGCTCTTCGCCTGGCGCGTCTGCAAGCACGTGAAGTCGAACGCCATCGTCTATGCCCGCGCCAACGGCCTCCACGGCCAGACACTGGGCATCGGCGCCGGCCAGATGAGCCGTGTCGACGCCGCCAGGTTTGGCGCGATGAAGGCCGTGCTGCCGCTCGCCGGCTGCGTGGCCGCCAGCGATGCCTTTTTCCCCTTCGCAGACGGCCTCGAAGTCGTCGCCCAGGCCGGTGCCACCGCGGTCATCCAGCCCGGCGGCTCCGTCCGCGACGCTGAAGTCATCGAAGCCGCCAATAAGCTGGGCATCGCCATGGTCTTCACCGGGGTCAGGCACTTCCGCCACGGGTAAATTTCCCGCAAGCCGAACGCTTGACAATGGGTGTATTGTGTTTGCCATGTCAATCCTCGGCAAGTACGACCCCGAATATATTGCAGCCCACAAACACTGCAGCAAACACCGCAAAGAGCTGGAAGCCAGCACCACCTGCGGATGTTTTCATTGTCTGGCTGAGTTTCCATACAGCGCTATTCAACAGTGGACAGACAACGAGCAAACCGCTCTTTGTCCGAAGTGTGAGATTGATTCCGTGATCGGCGACGCCTCCGGCTTTCCCGTCGACCGGCAATTCCTTATCTGGATGAACGAACACTGGTTCGCGACGAAGTAGGGCCTACTCTTCCTCAACCCTCAAAAATTCTTCCGTCTTCATCCCGCCGCCTTTCTGCTTCAGCAGAATCTCTACCCGTCCCTCTGCCTCTTCCAGCTCCTTCTTGCAGGCCTCAGAAAGCTTCACGCCCTCCTCAAACAGCTTGATGGAGTCCTCCAGCGGCAGATCACCCTGCTCCAGCTTCTCGACGATTCCTTCCAGCCCCTTCAATTGCTCTTCAAATTTCGCCATAGCAATCTCCTTTGCTTCGTGCGCTACAGTACTGCCTGCATTACGTCTGCCGCTGCGCTGTATTTGCCAAACGGCGCACTCACCTGCACGCCCTGCACCATGCTGCGCGTCTCCACCACCATTTCCTGCGCTATCTTGATTCCCTCTGCCCGTGCCGCCTCCGGCGATACTGCATTGGCCATCCGCGTCAGGATCTCATCCGGCACACTGACCTTCAAATCATTCTTCAGAAACTCCGCATTCCGCAGGCTGATCAGCGGCCAGATACCCGCAATCACCGGCACGCGGAACTGCTCAATACGCTTCAGAAAGTATTCCAGCAGCCGCAGGTCAAATACTGGCTGGGTGATGGCGTACTCGCCTCCCGCTTCCACCTTCGCTGCAAACCGGCGAATCTCGTTCTCCACATCCGGCACGCCCGGGTTTGCCGCCACGCCAATGGTGAACCCAGTGGACTCGCCAATCGGGTTTGCGCCGATGTCCAGCCCGTGGTTCAGATTGCGCACAATATTCACCAGCCCGATCGCGTCCACATCAAATACTGCGGTCGCATCCGGGTAGTTCCCCAGTTTCGGCGGATCGCCCGTCAGGCACAGCACATTCTTCAGTCCGATTGACGATGCTCCCAGCAGGTCGCTCTGCATGCTCAGCACGTTGCGGTCGCGACAGGTGTAGTGCAGCACCGTCTCAATGCCCACTTTCTGCTGGATCTGGATGCACAGGCTCTGCGCGCTCATGCGCGCACTCGCTCGCGGAGAATCCGGTACATTGATGGCGTTCACGCCCAGCTGATGCAACATGGCCGCCCCGGCAATCTCCTTGCTGGCATCAATCCCCTTGGGCGACACGATCTCCACCAGCGTCACAAACTCGCCCCGCGCAATCCTGCCGCCGATCAGCGAACGCTCAGCCAGGGGTGGCGGTTGCACCGCATCTGCCACCTCCACCCTAGCCTTCACCGGGCTCGCGCCTTCGGTGCCCTTCTCCATTGATTCCATCGCCCGCAGCGCACTCTTCATGGCTCGAATGTGGCTCGGCGTAGTGCCGCAACATCCTCCCACCAGGCTCGCGCCCGCCCGCACAAATTTGCGCGCGTAGCTCGCCAGAAACTCCGGCGTAGACATATAGATATTGCGACCATCCACCGTCTGCGGCAGCCCGGCATTGGGCATCGCCATTAGCGGCAGCGTGGTCACGGCGCGCATCCGTTCAATCACCGCCAGCACCGTCACTGGTCCCGAACTGCAGTTGGCGCCCACCACATCCGCACCCAGCGTCTCCAGCCTCTGTGCCGCAATCTCTGCCGATGTGCCGTCCAGGCAGTTACCCTCGTCGTCCACCGTCATCAGCACAACCACCGGAAGTTCCGGCGCCACGCTGCGCGAAGCATTCACCGCGGCTTCCGCCTCAACCAGCGACGTCATTGTCTCAATCAGGATCAGGTCGGCCCCGGCATACTTCTTTCCCTGCTTATCGGTTCCGCCCTGCGCCAGTGCGCGAATCTGTTCCTCGAATATCGCCTGCGCCTCATCCTGCAAAATCTTGCCCGCCGGCGCCATCTCCACGCCCAGTGGCCCCACCGCGCCCGCTACGCAGGCATCGCTCGCCTGCTTTTCGCGGATATGCTCCACACACTCCCGCGCCAGCCGCACGCCCGCCTGGTTGATGGCCTCCAGCTTGTCCTCCAACCCATGCCGCTGCAACCGCCGGCGATTCGCACCAAAGGTGTTGGTTTCAATAATCTCCGCGCCCGCCTGCAGGTACTCCTCGTGGATGGCGCGCACCATGTCCGGCTGCGACAGGTTGAGCTCGTCATAGCTGCGATTGATGAAAACACCGCGGTCGTACAGCATGGTGCCCATGGCGCCATCGCCCAGCACGTGGCCGCGCTTCAGAAGTTGCTGGATACTTGTTGCCATCGTAAAAGCCTAAACTATTTTGCATTCTGCCGCCCCTCCCCCGCCCGCCGGAAAATTGCTCCTGTTTTGCTATACTTGAGCGGTACGTCAATTGATCGCTCGCACTGCCGGGGTTGGAGTTTTCTACGTTGAAAAATCGAAGTCTTCTTGCACGCGCAGCCTGTGGCCTGCTTCTCGCAGCTGCCTCCCTGGGGCTAACCGCCTGCAAGGCGAATTACTACGAGTTTCCGCAGTATAACTTTGCCGGCCGTCCCATTCCGCCGAGCAACCTCGCCAACCGCGTGATGGTCGCCATCGATAATCCGTCCGCCTTCTCAGGCGGCGAACTGCAGATACTGGACGCGAACCGCGACATCCGCAGCAATGTCGAAAACACCATTCCCTATTTTATGGTCAGCGGCTACAGCGGCCGCCTGCCCACTTCCATCGCCAGCTTCCCAGAGCAGATGTTCGGCTATGTATACGGCTCCGGCGACGGCAGCTACACCCGGATTGACTACTCCAAGGAAGCCGCTGCAGGCACTGCCTCCGGCCTGCCCTCCACATCTGACAGCATTGCCGTCACCAGCTCCACGGCAAACTTCTACGCTGCCAGCGGCGCCATCGGTGGCGTGATTGTCGTGGATAACACGCTGGGCCGCACCTTCGCTCTCAATCTGCCCGGTGCCCAGCACGTGATGGTGAATCCTGGCAACACGGTTGCATTGGTCACCCAGCGCAATACCAACAATCTCTATCGCATTGTCCGGCTGGTAAACAATATTCTGCCCCCGTCCGGAACCTACACCGATTGCGAGCCGCTCAACCTTCCCGTCTACTGCGTGGTCCCCGTGCAGGGCACCTACGCGCGGCCCACTGGCGCGGTCTTCTCGCTCGATGGCACCAGCGTCTACGTGCTCAACTGCGGCGCAGAATGCGGTGATACCGCAGCCGTCGATCACGCGGGCGTTACCTTCCTGAACACCACCAAGCTCAATGTGAACTATCTCCCGGTGTCCGGTGATACCTCGCCGATGATCTCCACCCTGGCAGTACCCGGCGGTGCGACAGTCGGCCTGACAGACGGGATTAATCTCTACCTCGCAGGTCAGGAACTCATGACCAGCACCACGGCCACGGGCAGCTTTGCACAGTTCGCTGGAGCCACCGGCTACTTTACCGGTGTCTTCAGCATCATCTCGCTGGGCACCACACCATCGGTGACGGCTGCATATCCCATCCCTGACGGCACCCACACCACCATGCTGTTCGCTGATGACAATACTCTCTGGATAGGCTCCACGCTCTGCCAGGGCGGCGCGCGCGGCTATCTGGAAGCCAATGTCAGCACCACGCCCGGCGCGGTCAATCTGAATTGCCTTGCAGCGTTCACGATGGGCGGCACCACGGCGCCCACTATCGTGCCTGCGGTTTCGCCCGGCAATCCGGTTCTCTATCCAAACCAGAACACGAACCCGTACTACTATGGCGATCTCACCGGCATCTGCTGGGTACAGAACCTGCACAAGGTCTACGCCGCTTACGGCGGCCAGGTGCATGCCTTCTACACCAGCAACCTGAGCGAGATTGATAACCAGTACATCACCGTGCAAGGCACAGCCATGAACGTGGTGTATATGGACGCACTGACTAACGCAGCCAACTAAACGCAGCCATGGATACACCGCAGCAGCTCGACGTGCTTGCAATCGCAGCGCACCGCGACGACGTGGAGCAGACGTGCGGCGGAACGCTGCTGCAGATGGCATCTTTGGGCGCGCGCACCGGGATTCTCGATCTCACCCAGGGCGAATCCGGCACGCGCGGCACTGCCGCCGAGCGCGAAGCTGAAGCTCATGCTGCAGCGCAAATACTGAATACAACGTGGCGAGGGGCGCTCGATATCCCCGATGGCCGCGTTGAAAACACCTGGGAAAATAAGCTCAAGATCGCTGCAATTTTGCGCGCCACGTGTCCGCGCGTCGTGATACTTCCCTACTGGCAGGGCCGTCATCCTGACCACTACACCACGGCCACGCTTGGCTACGAAGCCTGCTTCGTCAGCGGACTGGCAAAGGTGGAAACGACCAGCAATGGCGCGGCGTTCCGGCCCTTCAAAATTATTTACGCATCGCTCTATGCGGACGTACGACCGAGCTTTGCCGTGGACATCACGGCGCACATTGAGACGCGCCATGCGGCGCTGATGGCATACAAATCGCAGTATGCAAATCAGCAGCAGGGCGGCGGATTATTCGTGCCGGAAGAAGAGATTCGCGAGCGCACGTTCGCCATGGCACGGCATTATGGATTGCTCGCCGGCGTCCGCTACGCCGAGCCGTTTGTGCAGAAAGAGATCGGCCTCGTCGGCGACCTGATGCAGATTCCCGTGCAGTCCATCTGACCACTTTTACCCCCGCAGCACAGGTGGCGGAGATTGGCATTTAATGCGAATTTGCGGGTATTTTCGCGGGTTAATGCGCGGTAAACGCGCGACCGATGCGGGATAATTTGCGGATAATTTAAAATTCAGGGTTTTCCGCGAGGAATATGGGAGTGGAATAGGGTTTCTTACCCTCTTATTCGGTTTTCCCGCGATTGTCTTCGCGGTAGTTTCGTTTTTTAGGTCTGGGCGGTGCGGGCTGAGATGGCGGGAGAGACAAGGGTTTATGGATGCTGTCCCCAGGATTACCATCCGCGGCTACAGCGCGCCCGGAGTGCTCTATGCCAGCGCGTACCAAGCGCCCCGCCCGCTGCCATGCAGGACGATGTGTCCTTTGTCCTGCAACTGGCGGAAGTGCTGCTTGAGCGTGTTGCGGCTTGTTCCCGTAAGCCGCGCCATCTCGCCAATCGTGACGCGCCCATGCTCCCGCGCGTATTCCACGATCTGTAAGGAAAGCTCCGGCATGGCGGAGAGCACGATCTTCTCGCGCTCCACCTTCTTTGCCAGCCGCTTCATCTGCTGTTGCAGCGCGCGCAGGAAGAATAGAATCCACGGCTGCCAGTTGGGAGCGTCTGTCCTGATGCTTCCCTGCGTCTGACGCAGTGCGAGGTAGTAGCCTTCCTTGCTCTGCTCAATCACGCTCTCCAGCGAGCTATACGGCACATAGGCGTATCCCGCGCGAAGCAGAAGCAGCGTGGTTAGAATCCGGCTCAGTCGCCCGTTGCCATCCTGGAAGGGATGGATTTCAAGAAAGATGACGATGAAGATGGCCGTCACCAGCAACGGATGTAGCTGGCGAGTCTCCAGCGCCTCATGCGCCCATTCCACAACTTCCGTCATGAGGCGCGGCGTGTCAAACGGCGTGGCAGGCTCAAAGACAATGCCGATCTGCTTTCCGGTATCATCAAACGCCGCGACGCTGTTGGATTGCGTCTTGTACTTGCCCCGATGATGCCCGTCTTTCCCACTGTACTTGAGCAGGTCACGGTGCAATTGCTTGATGTGGTTTTCCGTGAGCGTGATTGAATCCCACGATGAGAACACCAGCTCCATCGTCTCCGCATAGCCCGCCACTTCCTGAGCGTCCCGCGTGTCGAAGGATTTGACTTCGAGATTGGAGAGCAGCTTTTCGATTTCCCGATCCGTGAGCTTGCTGCCTTCAATACGGGTGGAAGACCCGATGCTTTCAATGCTGGCAACCCGCCGCAAAGCGGACAAACGCTCCGGCGCTAACGTCCCCAGCGCCCGCCATGCACCTTTGAACTCATCCAATTCAGAGATGAGGGTGAGGATTTCCGGCGTGATCTGTAGGGAGGCGGTCTGAATCATGCACCCAAGACTACACCCAATTACACCCAATTATCCACCCCAAAAGTACACCCAATTACACGCGATTGTCTGCGCGGTAGTTTCGGGTTTGGGGTGTGGGGCGGTGCGAGGGGAGATGACGGGAAGAACAAGGTTTTGTGTCGCTATCCCCGTATTACCAGATATCGGGTATGCGTTACAAAAGCCTTGGCAATGCGGGACAGTATACCTATTCCCTTTCCCGCCACACATAGTTCAAGTCAAAAAGCGTACCTCAGGGGCTGAAGAGGATGCTGAAAAAGCCGTGCCAGCACACCAAGGCGTACCTCAGCGGCTAAAGCCGCATAGATTCCAGTACATTTACGGCACGGCTGAAGCCGTGCCCTTAACGAAAACCTGGCTTTTTCAGCACCCTCTAAGAACTTGTTGAAAATATCCTGACCGCAGCGGATTGATTGAGTATTCTACCGCCCGCACGGATGAAGATGGTTTGCAACTCGGAATCCGCCGGATGTTATGCGGCTTTTGGAGACTATGGGGCGGAAG
>Ga0302270_10000238_pt1 | contig 59160 bp, 51 predicted proteins | sample III_Bog_E2_3_FD_198773 | JGI IMG/M metagenome (GOLD analysis project Ga0302270, IMG submission 198773) | Peat permafrost microbial communities from Stordalen Mire near Abisko, Sweden - III_Bog_E2_3 | ecosystem: Environmental > Terrestrial > Soil > Wetlands > Peat | place: Sweden: Abisko... | reverse complement strand
GAGACCGTCCTGGTCGGCCGGCGCGAGGATCAGATGCTCAATGATTGGGCATCAATACCCAAGCCCACACCTCAACATCAACTGCCTTGCAGTTTATCGCCAACAGATCGCGATAAAGAGCGTAATCGGCGTCGCCAAAAAACGTCCGCTCACGACCGTTCCCACGTTGCGTCACGTGATGTGGTATCCCAGGAACGATAAGGCGAGCGAAACGAGCCATGCTCAAGCCTAGCTTGCCGGAGTATTGTTGTTAATAACTGCACTGTCACCGTAATCGTGTCACCGTAATCGGAGTATCGTTGTTAATAACTGCACTGTCACCGTAATCCTGCACTGTCACCGTAATCCGATTATGTGAACGAAAAAAGATCGCCAGAAATAAATTCTCTTTGGTCTAAGAGGAGGTTCGCGTACCATATTGTTTCCATCCCAGTTGGAGCAGGGCACCACAATGACGGTTATCGTATCAGTGAAGATCAACGATGGTATCGTGATGGCCGCCGATAGCGCCAGCTCTTTCGCCATCGGGCAGATATATCAACATGCGAACAAGATCGCGAATCTTAGGAAGGGGTTGCCCATCGGGATAATGGTTACAGGCCATGGCGGTATCGGTGCTGAATCAGTGGAAACGCTTCTGAAAGATTTGCGACGCCGGTTCACAGGTGAAGAGGATTGTTTCAAGGAATGGAAACTCGACCCTAGCAATTATAGAATAGAAGGCGTAGCAAATCGTCTCACTGAATTTATCGGGGAGAAGGCGGCACAATCTGAGACTGATGTGTTCATGCATTTCCGTATTTGCGGATATTCGTCAGGGCAACCATTAGCAGAGGTCTGGGACGTGATGACACAGGGACGGCAGTGTCTTCCGCCCCAATGTTTACAAGCGCAAAGCGACTTCGGCCCTCGATGGGCTGGGGAAAAAGAGGCCCTAGATCGTTTGATTCTCGGTGTCGGGAGCGATTTTCGCTCGGCCTCGGTTAAATTGGGCCTCCCTGACGTGAAGGCAGACGAGGTTACATTGGCAGTAATTCGTGAACTGAATGAGCCTCTTTGGTTATCGGCCATGCCTATTCAGGATGCTATTGATCTTGCAAAATATTGTGTCAACACGACGGCTGGTTTTGTTAGATTTTCAGTCAGACGTCAAAAAACTGTTGGGGGATTGGTTGAGGTTGCCGTAATTACGAAACACGAAGGCTTCAAATGGGTACAGCGGAAGCATTTTTATACGAGGGATTTAAACGGCTAAACAATACAGTTGTTATTTGCTTTGCGACGACGAATCTTGTGCAGCGTATCTTCAGGCTTCGGCGAATATTGGGCTGGCGTGGGAAGATGATTCGGCACTGCCAGACCGCCGTCACGGTGTCGGTGCGCTGGTAGATGACGACGCGACGGTCGCGCAATTCTCGTTCGGATGAGGTATGAAGGCCCATGAGCTGACCTCGTGCTGTGACCGAATCCAAGCGGTTCTGGGCGGGGTGGTCAAGAGACCGTCCAATACCACCAAAAACGCCTTTGAAGGGTGGCATCGACTCTTGCAGGAGTTTGATACTATGTCTTCAGAATTCCATGAATCAATTGTTCGCTGCGGAAGCTGCTTAGTTCCGGTCAACTGCCGGTTCGTGGTTGCCGCAAGGTAATGTGGCGGGAGAGTATCGCTGTGGACGTGACGATCACCACCCAACGAGAGCGCCGAGCAACCTTCGCCGACCAACTCGCCTTCACAAAAATCAAGCAGGTTCTCCAAGTTCTGCGCCGGGGCAACCACTTTACCCAGGGATACCCGGATATCCAAGCTCTGTGGGCGAAGGGTTTCTTACGTCTCGCTGATGAAATTCGTACCGCCGGGCGGCTACGGCTTGCCGATCCGGTGCCTTCCATGTCTCAGCAAGTGAGCGTCAACCGGCCATCGACCTTGCTACAGGCTCTGCCTCTCTGCCGCCTTCCCTACCAATCCACCTGGATCGAATGGGCTCCCGAGGATCGCAGGGCCGATGAAGCGTTATTCGTCCCCAACGGTCTGACGGTTCCAAAATATGAGGGCGTTTTGCTGTTCGCGCTGGAGCCTTCGCTCCGTCGCTTCGGTGCCATCCCGGTGTGGCGGCACGCCACCTGCGACATCCCAATGATGCCCTCAATGGTTATGGTCTTCGACTTCCGCCCGGAGTCTCAACCAACTAAAGAGGACATCGAGGAAAGAGTTTGCACCCTGCTTGACCGTCATCATCGGCAAAGCGGATATTGCAAGGAACTTCAGAAAGACATGAAAGAAGCCGTCGCTTTGGCAGAACTAGGTCTACGTTGTGTCACGATCCGTAATCCACTTCATGTCGAGGCGCTCGATCAACTTGAGTACCGAGACCATCAGATGTTAACCCGCCTCGACCATGAGGCCGAGGTCGACACGTCTGGCGACGCACGCTTCATTATGGCGGTACTGGCGCTTCTGAATGCCCGAAATGCCACGGAACGGACGCCAGTCAAGGCCGAAGGCAGCAACCGCATCCGCATTGGCGGACCGCCCTTGATGGCCCACCATGTCGTGTCGCTCGATTTGTCCCGGATCGCGCGCAACCGGCTCAAGGGAGAAACGGTCGCCGAGCGCCGAGCACATCTGGTGCGGGGGCATTTCAAGGTGCGCAAAACCGCCAGGAACCCGGAGGGCGTCGACTTGTTCTGGTGGAATCCCCACGTCCGCAGAGGCTAAGGACAGTCGATCTGACCACGGCCATCGGCTCACTGTCTCGGCGGTCGGTTCCGTGAGCTTTCTCTGGCAAAGTGCGCAGTCGCGATCATGGCTATTGCGAGAGCGGCGGCGTAGAAATTCAAGTGGTGGTCATAACGATTTTCGCCTGTGAAGAATCTGTGTAAACTCCTGCGCCAGGAATTTTCACACGATTCGCCATTGATCGTCGCCAAAAATCATTGGAGGATCAACAGGTTCAAAATCGCGTGTGTAGAATGCGTGTAAAATCGCAACTTTTCAGCGACTTTTCGACTGTGCCAGATATGTGTAAACTGGAAAATCGTCGCAAAATCAACAGGTCGGCACTTTCGTGCCTGAACCTGTTTCTGAAGATATTGTGATAAGTGCTTGAAAAATGGTGGGTGATGAAGGACTCGAACCTTCGGCCCGCTGATTAAGAGTTGGATGATAGACGTTTCCATTCAATAGTTTAAATCGCAACGGTTGCGGTTTCGCACCCTGGGATTACGGTGACAGGGATTACGGTGACAGTGCACTAAATTAAGATTACGAGGATAGCGCCAATCCCGTGCTTGATCGACAAGGCCGGCGCGAAGCGGGTTGAAGGCGATGTAGCGCAAGGCCGCGCAAAGATGTGCCTCATCCAACGCCACCGAGCCAAATCGGCCCTGCCAGAAATTCCCGGTTCGTCGCCGTTCATGGACGCGTCCGGCATAGCGGCGATGAACCGCCGCCAGGGCCACGCCTGAGACCGTCCTGGTCGGCCGGCGCGAGGATCAGATGCTCAATGATTGGGCATCAATACCCAAGCCCACACCTCAACATCAACTGCCTTGCAGTTTATCGCCAACAGATCGCATAAAGAGCGTAATCGGCGTCGCCAAAAAACGTCCGCTCACGACCGTTCCCACGTTGCGTCACGTGATGTGGTATCCCAGGAACGATAAAGCGAGCGAAACGAGCCATGCCCAAGCTTAGCTTGCCGGAGTATCATTGTTAATAACTGCACTGTCACCGTAATCCCAACGATCTCGTTATTGCGGCAATTATTTTCGATCATTATTACCACGAAATAGCACCAATTATTGATGTTACTGCACCAAAAATTGCTGAAACTCCCGTCCATATCGCCGCCTGCTTATTAAGATTGGCGGATTTTGCTGTTAATGCCTGTAGATTAAGAATATGCCGCTCAGGTTCATCTTCAATTGATGCCGCGCAATCAATTTCTACATTACTTGATTGAAACCACAATCTCGCAGCGTTCCCTGCAACACCCGCTGTAACAATCGACAACGTGGCGACAATAATGCAATGCAACATTTTTATATCCTTTCCATCCCATTTATCTGGCGACAGCTTTCACCATCACAACCTCGGATTACGGTGACAGTGCACTAAATTAAGATTACGATGATAGCGCCAATCTCGTGCTTGATCGACAAGGCCGGCGCGAACCGGGTTGAGGGCGATGTAGCGCAAGGCTGCGCAAAGATGTGCCTCATCCAACGGCCACGCCTGAGACCGTCCTGGTCGGCCGGCGCGAGGATCAGATGCTCAATGATTGGGCATCAATACCCAAGCCTACACCTCAACATCAACTGCCTTGCAGTTTATCGCCAACAGATCGCGATAAAGAGCGTAATCGGCGTCGCCAAAAAACGTCCGCTCACGACCATTCCCACGTTGCGCCACGTGATGTGGTATCCCAGGGACGATAAGGCGAGCGAAACGATCCATGCTCAAGCCTAGCTTGCCAGAGTATCGTTGTTAATAACTGCACTGTCACCGTAATCCTGAGACCGTCCTGGTCGGCCGGCGTGAGGATCAGATGCTCAATGATTGGGCATCAATACCCAAGCCCACACCTCAACATCAACTGCCTTGCAGTTTATCGCCAATAGATCGCGATAAAGAGCGTAATCGGCGTCGCCAAAAAACGTCCGCTCACGACCGTTCCCACGTTGCGTCACGTGATGTGGTATCCCAGGAACGATAAGGCGAGCGAAACGAGCCATGCTCAAGCCTAGCTTGCCGGAGTATTGTTGTTAATAACTGCACTGTCACCGTAATCCCAACGGACCAGGATCGCTTCGAACGGACGCATACCGGTATGAGCCAGGAACCCGGTATAGGCCCATAGCATCAACCGCTGGTGCCAGAGCCGGGGATTCTCCTTCTCCTCGTACATGCGCTTCTCGGCGACCTGGAGGAGATGTTGGACCTGCTCACGATCAAGCCCTGGCCGCCGCTTGGCATCTCTGGCTTTCTTGGCACTGGGAATCTTCTCGCCGATGTCGGGCACCTGATTGTCAGCAATCCAGTCATGCTTGACGGCATAGGCAAAGATCGAGCGCAATAGGACGGCTTCAGAGTTCAGAGTGCTGGCCGCTGGAATGGCAGAGTAAATTCGCTTGGATTTGACGGTCTTGCCTTCTCTCTGATATACATGCTCAGTAATATTAGAGCCAGGGCCAGATACCCAGTATGTACGACGCCAGTCCTGAAACTTTCCCACATCGCTAGTCTTGATCGTATCAATGAGCCTGCCTTCGAAATATTCTCGACAATACCGGCTCATTTTCCGTTGATCGTCAAGTTTCTTGGCCTTCTGGGTTCCGAACTCAACCTCTTGAGCCAGATTGCCGAGATACAGGTCGAGAACCTCTTCGAACCGTTTGCGACGAATGGGCAGACCGCTTTCGTGACGGTATCGAAGGTCCTCATAGAGTTTGGTCGCCAGCTTGATCGCTTCGGCTTCGTTGCGGGTCTTGAGGCTTTGCCGGATGTAGGGTTGGCCTGGGAAGCTGATTCGGACCTGCCAGACTGGCGACATGGTGTCGGTACGCTGGTAGATCAGCACCCGACCATCGCAGAGTTCCCGTTCAGATGCGGTGTGGAGACCCATGGGCTGACCTCCTGTGGGAAGGAAGCCAAGCAGGATTGAGTAAAATGGTCAACAAGTTTTCTGACAAGGGAAGTGTTGTACCTACGCACACTGCCTGGACCTAATTGAGCAATAGACCGTTATGACATCGCTACCTCTTACCTCCGCAGTCAATTGGTCTATCGGCCATTCGCTTTCAAGACCAGAGGCTACTATGTGTTCCGGACGGAATCGAGGCGCACCGATATTGTTCGTTTCTTTAATATAATGCTCACTCTGATGCGGAATTCCCACCGCTAACAGAATTGAAGTCTGCCAGGCGATGTCAGCTTCGGTCGACTTCCAGTGCTCGATATCAAGTGGTCTAAAACCAAGCGAAGCCAATACTGCCAATATATACGACGCGCACGTTAGCCCCATACCAGGATTGGTGTTTATATACCTTAATGTTTCATTGTCTATATAGGAGCCCCCTTCCTGAAATCCGATACCATAGGGTATTTTGTCACCTCCGGCTTTCGTTAGCTTCCCAGCAATTAGTTTTTTGTTAATGTCATCGAGCGCCGCAATATCAACCCAGAGAAAGTGACATTCGTGTCCCTTTGCCTCTTCATCTCGCAGATAGTCATGAGAGCACTGATGACGAAGGCGAGCTTCCGCAGCGCCGAACTTATAAAGCATTCCGACATGCCACTGCGATGCCGTAACTCTGCGTATAGCAAAGCCAAAATAATGAACCTTGTCATAGGGATTATGAAGGGGGTCGTTCAGCATTTTAATCAAGAAGTCCATGCAGAAGCCGTTCGGCGCCAAGACCTTTCCTCGAAAGAGACTGCTTGGCCTTTACCACAAAACCCCTCCAATTCGCTAGATGTCCTCTTAACGGATAAAGTGCCCGCGGTATGCCCACGACAAAATCTGGGGCAAGCATATCAATATCTATTGTCAATAGAGATGCATTGAGGGCTTCTCGATCTTTGTATACCTCTTCCTCAATAAGATCAAACATCTTTATTATGTCATTATCTACAACGCCTTGTTCACTTGCTTGATATAGCTCACGAACCCAGCCATAGGATAGAACTTTCGTTGAAGCAGCTGTTTTTGGGGTTGTGGAACGGAGCTTCGAAAACTTTCCTGTATTCCAACTGAGTAGGTGCGGGAAAATATCTGGCTGAATTGGGCAGTTTATGGTCGCATATGAAGGAAGTGTTGGTGCCCTCTTTTTGGAAACCACGCCATCAGCAATCTCCCGAAGGAAGCCCTTGAGCATCATATCGGCGGAAGCAATAAATGGTGATCTCAGAGTCGTTCCCTGGGTCGTGATATTTTCACTGTAAACCCTAATCCACGAGACCCTAAATTGGCTCTCGGTATCAAGCTCGTCGGCGTCGTCTTCGATAACTACATCAACCATTCCACCCATAGAAATTGGACGCGCATCGCTAATCTTGGTTGCATTGCTATAAATAAGCACTACTCCCTCCCCTTAGGAAGAGATAGACCAAGGCTGTCTAATACGCTATCGTCCAGCAGCATGGCGAACTGAGTTTTGACAATGTTATGGATGTGGTCGCATGACGCATATATTGCGTTAGTGCTAGAGATATCGGGCTTTGCATCCCTTGCCATTGAATATATTCCGACAGATCGCCTCGATTCCTGTGATTGCTCGGGATCCGCCACATCTACGACATCAATGTTCAAGTTAATTAATATACTGTTGTCGGGCTCTGGCATAAAGAACCCCACGTGCGAATGCCAGTGCCCAGCACTATCCAATAGAAGTGGTGGAATGCAACCAGACTTTGAGCTAAAGAGAGACTTATATGATATTTGTTCTTGTGAGTCATGAGTAAAGCGATCCCAATATTCCAATTGGATCAAAGACATATCTGTTAACGAAATCATATCCGAGACAAAATGCTCTGTCGTGTCGCGCGCCCTCTTTGCAAAACTTTCCCAACGTTGGTACTTGGAGACCCCAAAAGAAATGCAATCCCGTCTAATTGTGATGTCTTCGATTGGGGTTCCGTCGTCTAGTTTCCTATAAACAAAGCCGGCTGTATCCTCAACCCGATGAGCGGGTGACGGCAGTACCACAGGCATTCCTATTTGAAATGAATGCATCTGCTGAACTGAGCGCCCGTGTGTTTCACGCGGAAAAACACTATCAGCGGCAGAAACAATTCTTTTCCATGGTACGTTCGTGATTGGCTCTGCAAACTGAAAAGTTAGAGCAACTCTTTCAATGGCGTGATCCGCTGAGAATGATATCCATCCCACGTGAGTGCCCCGCCCGTGATGGTTCGCCTCGGTCCACTATATGCGGCTCCTCCCAGGGAATCTATAGCCGGGTGATCGCAGTCAAGGTCAACCGTTTGACAGTGACGGAATTCGGGCAATCTTGGCGTCCCGCACCCAAGGCGTCGGCTAAGCGGTAAGCATTCCACAAAGCAGTGGGCGATTTCTTGTAACGGGATCAAAATCGCCTGTGTAAAATGCGTGTAGAATCGCCACTTTCCATCCAAAAACTGCGCGTGCCAAATCTGTGTAAACTCAGGAATTCTCACAGAATCAATCACTTGACCAATCGAACAGCAACATTACACCTCATCCGCTTTGGGAGCGTTTTGGCGTAGTGTCTTGATTTTTGGGAAGAAAGTTTGGTGGGTGATGAAGGACTCGAACCTTCGGCCCGCTGATTAAGAGTCAGCTGCTCTACCAACTGAGCTAATCACCCCCAGCGTCGCTTGGCGTCGCCGTATGACGATCGTATAGCAAAGCGGATTGGGCTTGTCGACCCTAAAAATGACGGCTTGAAGACGATGCTCTTTTTTTGAAAAGGGGGGAGATTCAGGGCAGTGGTTGGAAGCCGTGGCGGCTGAAGATGGCCAGGGCTGCGGGGGAGCGGAGGTAGGCGAAGAAGGCGGCGGCGGGTTCGGTGCTGTGGTTGGTGAGGGCCGACGAATAGACCACGGCGGGTTGGCCGTCGGTGGGGAAGGTGCCGACGACCCGGACGGCGGGTTCGGCGGCGGCGTCGGTGCTGGAAACAACGCCCAGCGGGGCTTGGCCGTGGGCCACGGCGGCCAGGGTGGCGCGTTCCGAGCGGGTGATCACCAATCGCTGTTCAACGTCGGACCAGGCTCCCAAGGCCATCAAAGCGGCGCGGCCATAGTGGCCCAGCGGCTCATTTTCGGGGTCGCAGATGGCCAGACGTCCGCCTTCCAAAGCCGTTTCCAGCGAGAGGCCCGGTTCCATGGTGAGGGTTAGGGTGCTGTCGGCGGCTGCCACCAGAACCACCTCGTCCCCCAGCAGATTGATCTGGTTGCTGGTTCGAATCACGCCGGTTTCGGCCAAGTGATCCAATGTCCGAGGGTCAGCAACCAACACAATGTCGGGAATTTGCCCCGCCGCAATTCGGTTTTCCAAGGCGGCGTCGCTGCCATAGGCTTCACGCACCACACTATCAGACTGCCGGTCGCGATACGTGGCAACGACTTCGGCAAAGGACAGGCGCAGGCTGGGGGGCGCAAACACCTGGATCTCGGCGGCTGTCGCCGACCGCCACAGACCCGCCTCCCCGATCATCACCGCCACTACGGCGACCGTCGTCCACCGCACCACGCCCAACCTCCGACCGAACGGTCCCAAAGCCGTCGATACACCAAGCCGCTCTCTGAATCGCTGCGACTCTTTCGCCCCCAAGCTACTCTCGACCCAAGACGGCCATTAATTCCCGCCATTCTCGCCCCCCCAGGCCGCTGGTCTCCTGGGTCACGGCCTCTCCGGCCAGCAAGCGGCGAATGACAGTCAAGCCCATGGCCGACAGGTGAGCGCCGCCTAAACGATAGTCCCGGAAGGCTTCGAAAACCAAGGGCACCCAACGTGCCACCACGTCCAGCATCACGTCAGCGTAAGCCCGGATTTCATACTGGGCATGAGGATCGGCGCGCAATGACAAGAAATGGAGCAGGTTATGAAGGTCGATCTTCCAGTACCATTGGGTGTAATAGTTCAGGGACAGATTGATTCGCGCCAATTCCCGCGCCAAACCGGCCCGCTGAGGATCAATATCGCTGCCGTCTTCGCGGCGGTTCAGCATCTCTTCATAATGAGTGTAGGCGGTTTCGGCATCTCGGCGCAGCAGGTCCAGCACCCAGGCGGCTTCGGCGGGGGCTAATGTGGCGTCGCGCCCCTGACGATTATCGGTCGCCTGAGCGCATAACTGTTCGGCTTTGGGCAAGTAGAATTCACGATCAAGAACCGAATACCGAGCGGAATACTCGTTCACATTGGCCGTCCGGTGGCGAATCCATTGGCGGGCAACAAAAATCGGCAATTTAACATGAAATTTGATTTCGCACATCTCGAAGGGCGTCGAGTGCCGGTGCCGCATCAAATAGCGAATCAGGCCGGCATCCTCGCTGACCCGCCGGGTGCCGCGACCATAAGAGACTCGGGCGGCTTGAACCACAGCCTCGTCACCGCCCATATAGTCAATGACTCGCAAAAACCCATGATCCAGGACAGGCAAAGGCTGATAGAGAAGCGATTCCAACGCCGGAACCGTGACTCTTCGGGTTGGAACCGGGTCAGTTGCTAGAGCGGCATTGATTTCGGCAAGCTGGGCGACTGTGGTCGACATGGCGTAAAACCCAAAAGATGGCATGAAACCCGAACGGTTGGCACGGCAACACTGTAGCGATCAGGCGCGGCAATCGCGACACCCCCGTGACCCCTTCTGGAACGATCGGGATCGGGAACGGCTGTCAATTCCCCGGACAGGGGCTTCGTGCCTCTTACCCTTTGGCTTCGACGGCGCTATATTGGCATCCGTAAATCCGACCCCACGAGAGCCACGGGGGGCCACGGGGGCGATGAGGGTGAGTTCGGGGGAGCCGGTCAGCAAAAACCGCCCCCATGGGCGAAACGCCGGGAAAGCTGGCGAGCGGCGCCTCTGGTCGAAACAGCCAGCATGAATAGGGACAGCACCGGGAATGCCGAAAGAGCAGTTGCGGTACGATAGAATGGTCGAGGCGGCGTTGCGCGGCGTCGTTCGCTCCGCCCTCAAGCAGGTGGAGGTTGCCGGGCTGCCCGGAAATCACCACTTTTATTTGACATTTCGCACCGGGTATCGCGGCGTCAAGATTCCCGAGTCTCTCCGGAATCAGTATCCTGGCGAAATGACGATCGTGCTCCAATACCAGTTTTTTGGACTCGACGTCGCCGACGATCAGTTTTCGGTCACCCTCAGCTTTAACAACATTCACGAGCGGTTGACCATTCCTTTTGCGGCAATCACCACTTTTGCCGATCCGTCGGTCAACTTTGCCTTGCAGTTCCAGCCGATAGCCGCCGAGCGCCCGCCGGTCGAAGAAGACCCTCAGGTTTTGGTGCCGAGCCCTCGCCCGGCGCCTCCTGCCAGCAGCGAAGAAAAGCGCGGCGAGGTGGTTACGCTCGACGCTTTCCGAAAAAAGTAAGCCTGCCGCAGGCCATTCCCCGTCGGTGCCGGGTCTACGGCTCCGACGGGGTTTTGTTGCGTTATCCGGCCCGCGCATACTCACCCTAAGATAGATACAGATAGAGATGGAGCCTTCCTTGGCGGACAGCCCCGATACCGGCACAGCCGGCAGCAATGATGTCAATGGTATTGCCGCCAGTCAGTTGCGGCAGCTTATTGAAAAGATTGAACGCCTCGAAGAAGAGAAAAAGGGGCTGGCTGACGACATTCGCGACATCTATGCCGAAGCCAAAGGCCAGGGCTTTGACACCAAGATTCTGCGTAAGGTCGTTTCGCTCCGCAAGAAAAGCCGGGAAGAACGTCAGGAAGAAGCTGAACTTCTTGAATTGTATCTTGGTGCTCTTGGTGAGGCGGTTTAGGCCCGAATCAAGCTCTTCGTGGGCATTGCCTCCACCCGCAAAGGGAAACCCGTGGGCGTCCTCGATTAAGGAGGCCACGCCCCTTTGCAGGCGCAGGGTAGGGCCCTATAAAAGCCAAAGAAACCTCTCTTTCAAAGTTGGCCGTAGTAAAAACCGTAAAAATCGGCGTTACGCTGGGCTTGGCTGATGTCGTGATTGACGTGCGGCTTGGCGGTGACGGCGCGATGACCCATCATGGCCTGAAAATGCCTTTGAAAATGGCGGGACTGGGATTCGAATTCGGCCCGCGCTTCGGTCCCTGACGCGCGTTGCTGTCGCAGGGCCTCTTCCCGTTCCCGGTGCGCGGCTTCTTCGTCATTTTCCGCTTGAAGGCGTGCATATTCGTCGATCTTGGGCCAAGAAGAGCAAAGGGGATAAGATGACCAAGCCATGGCGCTTCCCTTTCATCATTCGGCGACCGCCTGATGCCAGCGAATAGAAGCTTTGATTAAAAACTATCATGAAGGTCAGGATGCCATAGCTGTAAAGCCTGACAGTCTATTTTCCATCAGGATGGTTCTGATCTCGGCCAAGCAAAAGATTTTAGTTTAATAATAACATAATGAAATCATGGCAACAGACTGAAAACGCCAATTTTTTAACAAAATTCAAAGCCGCCAATTTGCCCCGACACACCCTTCGCCCTTCATCTCGGTCGTCATTGCGGCGGATTGACGCAGACGCGCCCAATCCCATCGGCGACGAGCGGGCCGTTTTTAGGACAGCGCCGACCTGTGAATTTTATGTGTGCAAAGAAGCCAGAAAAACTCTTTGAGGCACAACGGAATATCCGGATATGGGGCGGTTTGTGGTGTCTGATCAGCGGTGGTGTCAGACATAAACCATTTTCTATATTTGGCCTTCAGCGACAGATTAACTTTTTAACAAATGCAATTCATATCTGGCCCGCGAGCTTGGGGGTATTCATTGAGCAAATCCTTTTAAGTTGAACGCATTATCCACATGATCCGTAATGATACATGCCCTCTTTCCGGCCTGAGACTCTGGAAGAGGCAAGAGCAGAAGGATATAATCGGCAGCAATGGGGCGGCGCTTCTGGTTCTGGTTAAGAAGATATTTATGCGCCAACCTTCCGTGCTGCTTCGGTACCTTATGATGTATGTGCCGCCACTTCATCAATGAGGTGGGTTGAGCTGGTCTCCTTCGGAGAAAATCATGCGGATTAGGACATTCTTTTTGGTGGCGGTTTCTGCTGCCTCTGCCATTGGAGTCTTTGCGTCGAGCCTGTTTGCCGTCGATGCGGCATACGAGTATCGATCCGCCGCCATGGCTCACCATTATGCGGAAGCCTACGGAATGATTGCTCGGTTTGCGGTTAGCATCGCCGTTGAACGGGGCGAATTGACGATCTCTCAGGTGAGAGAGGGGCCAGCAGACGCCGCCTCAAGAGCGAAGATGGCCGCCTATGCCGCAGCCACTCTAAAAGCGGGCCAGCAGTCGTTGGATTTACTGGCGGAGATCCAGACTCCCGGCAGCAAACAGGTGCTGGGGATGGTTCACGGTGTCGTCAACGAGATGGCAGAGGTGCGGCAGATGGCCACTGCGGCCAGTACGCTGCCAAAGGCGGAGCGGGGGCCTAGCTTGGCTGATCCCGTGATGAAGACGTCGGTACGTCTGATCGACACTCTGATCCAAGGCGTGGATCAACTGCAAAGAGAGGTTTCCCAGGACAATGGAGCGGCGGGCTTGCTGCTGGGAGTGGCGCGGACGGCCATCACCTTGCGGGCTTTGGCGGGCCAGCGGGCTGCGACCATTTCGGCTTTGGTGGCGGGCAAAAAGCTGGCGCCTCCCGAAACCATTGACGTCTTAAGCGAATTGGGCGGGCGTATTGACGAGGTCAGCCAATTGATCCGGTTCGAGATCGATCAGGTCGGACGACCAGCCCGTTTGATCGAGGCCCAGCAAACGCTGGAGACCGGCTACTTTCGCGAAGCCGAGGTCATGTATCTGCCGATCTTGCGGGCGGCCCGTGGTGAAATGCCTTATCCGGCAGACCTGGACGCCACCCGGACTCGGCAGTTAGACGTCATGTTGCCCGCCGTGGTGACGATGCGCGAGGCGGCTGTTGCCGAAGTGATGGAGCATACAGATCATCAGAAACAAACCGCCTTGCTGCATCTGATTTGGTCTTTGGCCTTGGTTTTGTTGACCATTGCGACCGGAATGATTTCGGCGATTTTGTTCAGTCGGCGGGTGTTGACACCTTTAAGCAGTCTCACCTCTTCGATTGGTCGTTTGGCTATGGGGGATCACGACCTTGAAATTCCCCGCACTCATCTGGGGGCGGAATTGGCGGCTTTGGCGGATGCTGTCGAGACCCTGCGTCTCCAGGCGATGCAGGCGACGGCCTTGGCAACGGAAAATGCCGCCAACCAGCGCCAGAGAGAAAAGCGCGCGGCGGCTTTGGAGGCCATTTGCACTCATTTTGACAGCGAAAGCCGCACCCTGATTGCTGAAATGTCGACTTCAGCCGAAGCGGCCATCCAGCAGGCGCGGGCCAGCGAGACCATCGCTGTCGACGTGAAGGAACGGTCGACTGTTGCCGCGCAGGCCGCTTCGGAGGCTTCCAGCCGGGTGGAAAGCGCGGCTGCCGCAACGGAGGAGTTGGCCGCTTCGATTGCCGAGATTAGCGATCAGGTCACGCGCGCTTCGGATGTGGCGGCCCAGGCGGTCGCCGAGACCCAAAAAGCCAGCAAGCGCATCTCGGGTTTGGTCGAGGCGGCGGGCCAAATTGGCGATATTCTGCGCTTGATTCGGGCCATTGCCGGCCAGACCAACCTGCTGGCTTTGAACGCCACCATCGAAGCCGCCCGAGCCGGTGAAGCCGGCAAGGGCTTTGCCGTCGTGGCCAACGAGGTTAAGGCGTTGGCGCATCAAACGGCGCAGGCGACCGAAGCCATCGCCGCCCAGATTACCACCGTGCAGACCCAGACGGATGACGCCGTTCACTGTATTCATGATGTCGGCAATACGATTTTGAAAATGAGCGAGTTCGCCACCGCCGTCAGCGCCGCCGTTCAGCAACAGGATCAAACCACCGTGGAAATCGCCCGCAATGTGCAGGGCGCCGCCGCCAGCACTCGCGCGGTCTTTGTCGCCGTGAACACAACGGCCAATGTCATGGTTGGGGCGCAGCAGTCCACCCAGCAGTTGGTCGGCAGTATGAACACCCTCGGCGAGCGCGCCAACCGTTTGACCTCCAGGCTGGTCGATTTCTTCGAAAAGGCCAAAGCCTCGTGAGGGGCGTTAAGGGTCGATGTCCTGGGAGCGCGGGCATCCGGCCCGCCCTTTACGATCTTTGGTTACAGTGCGCTCAAGCGGGCAGGGTCGAGGATGGTGCCTTTTAGGTCGGCTCCGTCCAGGTCGGCTCCGTCCCAGTTCGCCCCGTTCAGGTTCGCCCCGCTCAGGTCCGCCTCGACCAAGTTCGCCTCGATCAAGTTCGCCCAGCTCAAGTCCGCCCAGCTCAGGTCCGCCCCGCGCAGGTTCGCCCAGCTCAGGTCCGCCTCGTTCAGGTACGCCTTGCTCAGGTACGCCTCGTTCAGGTACGCCTTGCTCAGGTTCACCTTGCTCAGGTCCGCCTCGTTCAGGTGCGCCCCGCCCAGGGTCGCCCTGCTTAGGTCCGCCTCGCCCAGGTTCGCCTCGTTCAGGTGCGCCCAGCTCAGGTCCGCCCCGCTGCTCAGGTTCGCTCCGCGCAGGTCCGCCCCGTTTAGCTTCGCCCTGCTTAGGTCCGCCCCGCGCAGGTCCGCGCCGTTCAGCTTCGCCCCGTTCAGCTTCGCCCCGCGCAGGTCCGCTCCGCGCAGGTTCGTCTCGATCAGGTTCGCCTCGCTCAGGTCCGCCCCGCGCAGGTCCGCCCCGCTCAGGTCAGCCCTGTTCAGCTTCGCCCTGTTCAGCTTTGCCTTGCTCAGGTTGGCGCTGTTCAAAGTTGCTTGAAACCAAGAGACTCCAGACAAATCGGTATCGTGGAGATCGACGGTAATCTGATTATCCTTATCCTTGATTTTTAGTCGACTTATAATCTCTAAAATTAATTGGATGTCGGTTGGCAATCGAGCGGGGGAATCGTCATCTCTTTGTACTGGGTTCGGTCGTTTTTCCCGGATATAGGCGCAGAGAACTTGGATGATTGGAGAGAGCAAACTGGAGGATGCTTTTCCTCGTAATTCCAGGGCCAGGACCGCGCCTAAACGGATCGATATTTCGTTGTGTCCGAGTTGCTCTACGGCCTTAGCGAAGGACTCGACATCGAGCTTGTGAGTGGCGGCGAGGGACTCGATATCCAGCTTGCGAGTGGCCAGTTCTCCGTCGCGGTGCTGGTTCCATGTTCGCCAGAAGGCGAGGGTGAAGCCAAGGAAGGTCAGGGGGGCCGCCAGCAGCAGGCCCAGTGCTGGCGCTAACTTGCTGTAGGCTTCGACTTTATCGATCGGGTTGTTGATGGCGCGATAGGCCTTCAGTGCGTGACTGGCGCTGTGAGCGAGCAGAGACCCCCATCCGATACCCCAGAGCACAGGTCCGAACAGCACCGTAAACCCCAAGAGGATACAAAGCGCGATCCATCCTGTCGGATGCGCTCGTCTCCAAGTGCCGATCCGAGTACCGAATTCCTTCCACCGGCGAATGGCTTCCCGTCGGGGAAATATCCCCCATCGGCGAATGATGACGCCTAAATTCACGCTTCACCCCTTTTTGTCACGGCGATCCCAGAAAAATACCATCGGCACGTTCTATAAAGTCTAAATGCGCGCATAACTCAAGGCGAAATCCGAGGGAAGCGTTGACGGGGGGCTGAAATTCGAGTCTCGTTGGTTCGATTCCGAGCGTCCGTGTGATACCATCGGGCCTTGATGGTAACTCATCAAGGCTGCCCTCAGACGCCGGGCGGGCGCATCCGCGCCCTTGGCTTCGCGTCCACGAGGACGCGGGGCCGCCGTCGCGGCCCGATACCGGCGATGTGTCAGGATCAGGGCTCGCCGGTATGATACCATCGGGCCTTGATGGTGACTCATCAAGGCTGCCCTCAGACGCCGGGCGGGCGCATCCGCGCCCTTGGCTTCGCGTCCACGAGGACGCGGGGCCGCCGTCGCGGCCCGATACCGGCGATGTGTCAGGATCAGGGCTCGCCGGTATTAACCGGACGACTCCGGCATGGCGAGGCGGCAGGATGACGGGCTTGGCATTTTGGGGCCTGTTGCGGGACGCTTGGGCCGGGTTCGCGCGAGGGTTTGCGGCGCGCTCGGTTTCTTTTGCGGGAACGAACTGATCAATATAAGTTGATTTACAAATTCATTGTACTTTAACTTAACCTTTAAGATTGATCAATAAATTCTATTTACCGAGAGAATTTCGGCATAAATTCATCATTTTATCTTTCTATCAAGCTTATTTCAGGACATAATGGGTAAATTGAAAGGGTGTATTTGGTTCTATGATTGATAGTTTCTGAAATTTATACAGTTTTGTGCTTTTTCATTAACCTTGCAAGGCGATTCTCTGGATCGCCCGAGCAATCCGGGGCGCTGGTGTAACCGGATGATGGTCGTTGCCGGTGTTCGATCCAACCGACCCTGCGCTTTTCACCTATTACTTGACAGGCGACGGAGCGCACCGAGTATACTGCCCCCGGTCTCCCGGCCAGCCGGGTGATCGGGCGGGGGGCGGCCCTTTCGAGGATCGGCTCGGACGTGGTATATGCAGCGGCGCGGCGCGCGGGCACGTGCCACAGGTTGAAGTTAGGGGGCAGCATGTCTATTAGGAATAGCCTTGTCGCGCTGAGCATAATTCTGGCCTCTTCATTTGCGGCCAACCCTGGGGGAGCGGCTCCTGCCGCGTCGGAACCCCAGGCGACGATAACTCTGGCCGATGCCGCTGGGTCGGTCGATCAACGTCCGCCGCCGGTCCGGCCCATGACCACTCTTGAAAAAGAGGGTGTGGGCTGTCTGGTCAGCGGTGGTGGCGCTTTGGCTACCGCTTATGCGATTGGCCCCTCGGAAATCATCATGCTGTTGATGGGCGGCTTGGTTGTGCCGTCTTCGTCATCGGTTCTTTTGGTCAGCTTGATCGGAACCCTGACCAGCGTGGCCTGCGGCGCCGGCGTCTATGCCGAGCCTCTGGTTGAGTGGGCTTTGGATACCGTCACCAGTGCGGAAGCCTCGACGACGCCCACGCGGGGCGGAGTCGGCGTTGCGCTGCTTGGGTCTGGCGTGAGCCCGGCGGCGGTTGGTGGGGCGATGTGGGCCCAGTTGCCTGGACAGGCGCAGTGAACGCCGGGGTCTGAGCCCGGATCAACGGGCGAATCAATCAGATCATCGGATGGCGACGCGAGTGGGGAATGCCAATAATGACAAACTTCGGCATCAAGGCTTTGACCGTGGCAACGGCGGTGTTGGCGCTGGCGGTGCCCACCGGGAGTTGGGCACAGGCCCAGCAGGCGGCGGACCAAGGGCCGGCGACCGTGCAATTGGCTCAGGCAGCAGACGAGGCGGCCCCGACGGGGTTTTTCGCCCTGCCGGACGTGACCAAGCAGGGGATCGGCTGTCTGGCGACGGCTGGAGCCGCGATAAGCTACGCGACGTTCGTGGCGGGCGCGGCTGAGACCTTGATGGTGGCAGCCGGTGGCTTGACCGTGGCCTCGACTTCACCTCGTCTGTGGCTGGGCTTGACTTCGACCCTGGTCGCCGGGAGCTGCGGTTTGGGGGCTGCCGCCGAGCCGCCGATTGAGTGGGCCATCGAGCAGAAAGACGCCATTGCCGCCAACATTGCTTACCAGATTGAGGTCGCCAAGACCGAGGTGGCGGCACTGTTCTCGAAGAGTTACGCTGCGGACGATCATCTCCAGGTGACCGAGAGAGTCGGCGCCCTGCGCTAACCCGTATTCGCGTGGATCATTTCCGGCACGGTCGAGATTTGAGGGGCGATAATGTTTAAGATGAGTTCATGGAAATGGCTGGTGGTTACGGCGGTTCTGGTCGGCTTGGCGGCATCGCAGCCGGCACGGGCGGCAACCGCTCCATCTGATCCGGTCCTGACGATCGCCGGCAAGCCGGCGTCCGATGATCCCGACGCTCTTCCGCCTATGCCCGGATCGGCTCAACAGGGCCTATGGTGTCTTGGCGGTGCCGTGTCGTCTGTGGCGGCGGCCTATGCCGTTGGGCCGTCAGAGGTCATCATGATGGTGACCGGCGCCATGCACGTTCCATCCAGCGGCCCGCTGGTGTTCCTGCCGCTGTACGCGCTTCTGGCGAGCGGGAGTTGCGCACTTGCGTCAGCGGCTCAACCGGCAATCAGTTGGGCGAGTGAGCAGTCAAGCAACATCGCGCGGGTTGTGAGCGATCGTCTGCTTGGTTTGATGCCGACCAGCTACGCCGATGCTGCGGTCGACGACGCCAACAAGTCCGACGTGCCCGCGATCCGGCCCATGGAAACCGGCGAGATGATGAGCGCCGGCTGTGTGGTTGGGGCTGGCGGTGGCCTCTTGGGCTCCTTGGCCGCCGGGCCGATGGAAGTGGTCATGCTCGCGGCGGGTGGTATCACCGTGGCGTCGAGCACGCCGGTGTTGGCGATGGGCTTGCTGGGGACGATCGTGGCCTCGGGCTGCGCCGTCGGCAACTACGCCTTGCTGCCGGTCGTAACCTTGTTCCAAAGCTTGACCGGAAATGGTGGCAGCAGCGGCCAAGCTCAGAACCCTGTCGTGAGCCCGGTTGGTTTCGCGAGCGAGCCGCAGCCGGCGGATATTGCTTTGGCGCTGGGCAACAGCCTGGGAGATCCGTCCTTGGCCGGGTTGGCCCAGAACGGGGCTGGCACGCTCGAATGGATCGACAGCGGTGTCGTGACGCACTGAGTTCGGGTGTCGCGTCCAGACCAATCGTGGAGATGATTGCGGGGGCACCCGTCGAGGTGCCCGCCGCCTAGGGATCGGGGAGTTCGAGCATGACCAAAGGCAAATGGGCCTTGGTAGTCCTGGTGGCGGTGGGGCTGGCGTTGGCCCTGCCTCGGTCGGTGACAGCGCAAACCATGAGCAGCGATCCCAGCACAACGGCCGTGATCGCCGATGCCGGTGCCGCGCCGGAGAAGCACCATGCGGTGCCCTTCAGTGAGGCTTGGCTGGCCCAGTTCGGGGCAGCCTGTGTCGGTACTGCCGGGGTTGCCCTGGCCGCGACCTATATGGCCGGTCCCACCGAAGCGATGATGCTGTTCGGCGGTGGTCTCTTGACCGCTTCCACCAGTGCGCGTTTGGCGTTGGCGCTGTTGGGGCAGATCGGGGCACCGAGTTGCGTCATGGGAGCCGCGATCGCACCGACCGCCTTGTGGGCCTACGGTGCGTCGGATCAGATCTGGAAGAAGGTGGTGGAGAGTGTCGATGCCGCAGGCCAAGGCGTGCAATCGACTTTTTCTTCCTGGAGTGGGCGTAGCCAAGACGTGGCCGCTTTAGCCCAATAGGGGTACACGAACTCCGCGCGATTTTGCCCGATCGGAGTTCTGCGTGTTGAACGCGACATGACGGCTTCCATACGGAAGCCGTCATTGTTTGGGCCCTGACTATCATCGAATCACATGAGCCGGCATCGGGCATAAACGGATCAGGGCCGAGCCATGAAGAGTGTCCTTTAGGGACTGTCGCACGATGCTGTTTAATTCCTTTGCCTTTATCTTCGTTTTTCTTCCAGTCACATTCTTCGGGTTTTTGATTATCGGACGTCGTAACCCTCGTTTAGCGGCAGCCTGGTTGGCCGCCGCATCTTTATTCTTTTATGGATGTTGGTATCCCCCGTATTTGCTGATTCTTTCAGTTTCAATCCTTTTTAATTATGGTGCAGGCATCTTGCTGACGCAGGCAGGTGAGTCTCGTCGATGGCTGCTGACCGTGGTCGCGATCTCTGTTGATCTGGCGGCGCTGGCTTATTTCAAATATGCCAATTTCTTCATCGAGACTGTTGTTGCGGTCACTGGCTTTGACCTTTCAGTGGCCAAGATTGCACTGCCCTTGGGTATTTCGTTTTTCACCTTCACGCAGATTGCTTTTCTGGTCGATTGCAGCCGGCGAGAGGTGCGCGAGGTTGATTTCGGGCGCTATGTCCTGTTCGTTACCTATTTTCCTCATCTTATTGCCGGCCCCATCATTCACCATAAGGATATTATGCCCCAATTTGCCCAAGACGGGGCCTGCCGGTTCAATCAAACAAATTTTACAATCGGCACCATTATTTTTTTAATTGGCCTTTTTAAGAAGGTCTGTCTGGCTGATACCGTTGCTCCAGTTGCAACATCACTCTTTGATGGAGCAGACCTTGGCAGCGCGCCGACTGCTTTGGATGCTTGGATTGGGGCTTTATCTTATACATTTGAAATTTATTTCGATTTTTCTGGATACTCTGACATGGCCATTGGCTTATCTCTATTGTTTAACGTAAAATTGCCAATAAATTTTAATTCTCCTTACAAATCAACATCAATTATTGAATTCTGGAAGCGTTGGCATATCTCGCTATCGACCTTCTTGCGGGACTATCTCTACTTTACTTTGGGTGGTAACCGCCGAGGACGGGTTCGGCGTTTCTTGAATCTCATGCTCACCATGCTGATCGGCGGTCTATGGCATGGCGCGAGTTGGACTTTTGTTGTTTGGGGAGGACTGCACGGCTTCTATCTGGTCGTCAATCATGCTTGGCGGGGTCTGGGGATCACGGCTTTTCCGGGGGCACGCCTTGTCGGGTGGGCGGTGACGTTCCTGGCCGTGGTGGTCGCCTGGGTCTTCTTTCGGGCGAAGACCTTTGCCGGCGCCCTCGCTGTTTTGTCGGGCATGGTCGGACTGAATGGTTGGACGCCTCCGATACTGGGGGAAAGCTATTTGACCAATGGAGTCTGGTGCCTCGCTCTGCTTATGATGGCCGTTATTCTGCCAAATACGCAACAATGGGTGGCTCGATGGTTGGCTTGTCCCTCGTATTTCACGATGCGGTCTCTGACGACCGAGGAAGCCGTTTGGCGATCTCCCCATCCAATCTGGGCAGTTGGATTGGGGTTGCTGGCTATGTTGGCGCTCATGAATCTGTCGCAACCAAGTGTATTTCTGTACTTTAATTTCTAACGGGTTGTCAGGATGCGTTTATCAATGCTTTTTTTGTCGAGGCCCTTGGTTTTGCTTTTGACGACTCTGGGTATTGCTGTCTTTGGTATGCTGGCCTGTTGTTTCTTGCCGCATGATCGCTACATCCGATTCCAAACGGTTGCCACCGAGAGCGATTACTATGTTCCCCTTAAGTGGATCTATGAGCGTATCCATTTCGATACAACACCGATTGATATTGCGTTTGTCGGAACCTCGCATACCCAAAGCGGTGTGAAAAGTGAGGTTGTCGATGCGGCCCTGAGGGAGCATCACGCCGATCTTCATAGCGTCAATTTGGCGTTGCCGGTTCCGGGGCGGGATATTGAATATCTCTTGGCGAAAGAGCTGATCGAAAGCCGTCCGATCCGCACCCTGGTGATTGAACTTCAGGAAGATGAACCAATTGATCCCCATCCCTGTTTTCAGCGGTTGGCCGATGGTTGGGACTTACTTTCGGCTCCTGTTTTATGGAATTCCGGACTCGTTGATAATTTTGTCAGACTACCCGAGCGGAATTTGGCCTTATTTATCCGCAGTTGGTTTCCCACCCTCTTTGGATTGCATCGTCGTTTTGATTCGGCGGACTATGTGGGGCCGTATTGGGATGATACCTACGCCATGCATACCCGCGAAGGCCTCGGAGATCCGCGCACGGTGATTCATCCTCCGGCATTTTTTGATCCTTATATTGCCAATCTCAAAAAAGTTGCCGAGCAGAACTCCGCGTTGGCGCAACGGTTATCGATTCTGCCTCTGCGAGATAATCTCCTTTACCGCTACCATATCATTTATTTGAGGGCGATGATTGCCCTGGCGCGGGAGCATGGCGTCAAGGTGGTTTTCCTGTATCTGCCGTCCTTGCATGGGCAGGAGGAGCCGCATGACGCGGCTGAATTTCGTCAATCGGGGCCAATTCTGGTGCCACATGCGGCCCTCGAGGATATTGGACTTTGGCAGAATGTTGGGCATTTCAACGCCTTTGGGGCGGTGCAGGTATCCCGTTGGCTGGGTGGCGTGTTAGCGGAACTCGCGTCTTCTTCGGGCCCGTGATGCTTCTTTTTGGTTGTGGCGCTTGGCTAATTTTGCCGCAAGGAAAGGGTGGCAGGATGCCCAGCCTCCCAGGATCGGCTATCCTGGCGCCTAGGGGGCGAAGCCAAGGGCGCGGATGCGCCCGCCCGGCGTCTGAGGGCAGCCTTGATGAGTCAACATCAAGGCTCGAGGGTATTAAGAGCCAAATGTTCGCCCAATCCAGGTGACATGTCCGAGCTTGCGTCCGGGGCGAATCTCCCGCTTGCCGTAAAGATGCAGCCGGGCTTCCGGTGCCGCCATCAGCTCAGGCCAACGTTCCACCTGATCGCCGATCAGGTTTTCCATAACGGCATTGCAGGGGCGATCGGTCGGCCCCAGCGGCAGGCCGCAGACGGCCCGTACCAACTGTTCAAACTGGCTGGTGGCGCAGGCATCCAAGGTCCAGTGGCCGGAGTTGTGCGGACGCGGCGCCAGCTCATTGACTAAGACTTGGCCATCGCGGGTCACGAACATTTCCACCGCCAGCAGTCCGATCACGCCCAGGGCTTCGGCGATCCGGGTTGCGATGTCTTCGGCTTGGGCCGCGATGGCCGGAGCGATTCGGGCCGGAACGATGGTTCGAGCCAGAATATGGTGTTCATGTTGATTTTCGACGGTGGGATAGGCGCATCGGCTGCCGTCGGGGCTGCGGGCGACGATCACCGAAACCTCGCAAGCGTAATCGACGAAGCCCTCAACCACGGCATCCAGAGCATGCCCTTCGGACAAATGATGCCACGCGGCGGCGAGGTCGCTGTCGGCCCTTAACAGCGATTGGCCTTTGCCATCATACCCAAGACGGGCGGCCTTCAGGACGGCCGGTCGTCCGAGGTCTTGGACGGCGCTCGCCACGTCGGCGACCGAGTGAGCCGGGCGCCATGGTGCGGTTTTAATCCCCAGGCGGTTGATGAAGGCTTTTTCGTGGATGCGGTCGCGCGTCACCGCCAACACACCGGCACCGGGGCGAGTCGGGACATGTTCAGCCAGCAAAACCAGGGCCTCGGGGGGAACATTCTCCCACTCTAACGTCACGACATCCACCGACGCCGCGAATTGAATCAGGGCCGCATGATCGGTGAACTCTGCAACGGTGGCCTCAGCGCAGACCTGGGCGCACGGGCTATCGGGTTCGGGGGTGAAGACGTGCGTCCTGTACCCAAGACGGGCTGCCGCTAGCGCGGTCATGCGGCCAAGTTGGCCACCACCGAGCATCCCCACGGTCGAACCTGGAGGAATCAAGGTTGCTTCGGTCATGGGTTCAGACGGTGCCTTCGGGAATGACGGCGACGGCGCCGGTTTGCCGCGCTCGCCAAGCATCCAGAGCCGCTGCCACGCTCGAATCGGACAGGGCGATCACCGCCGCCGCTAATAAAGCGGCGTTGATGGCGCCGGCTTTACCGATGGCAAGGGTTCCCACCGGGATTCCCGCAGGCATCTGTACGATAGAAAGCAGACTATCCATTCCCTTGAGGGCATGGCTCTCGACTGGAACGCCGAACACCGGCAGGGGAGTCATCGCGGCAGTCATGCCCGGCAGGTGAGCCGCGCCACCGGCTCCAGCGATAATCACCTGGAGCCCGCGCAGGCGGGCCCCATCGGCATATTCGTAAAGCCGCTGGGGGGTTCTGTGGGCGGAGATGATTCGGGTTTCAAAGGGGATGCCGAGGGCCTGGAGCGTTTCGGCGGCGTGGCTCATGGTTGTCCAGTCGGACTGACTGCCCATGATGATGCCGATCCGGGGCAGGGCGTTGGTCGGCGTGTCGGAGGAAGCCAAAGGGGTCTCGCGTCTAAGCAATGATGTCGGGGAGCAGTTGGTTTTCCAGGCACGAAATCTCATCTTTCAGCAGCAACTTGCGCTTTTTAAGGCGCTGAAGCTGAAGCTGATCGAACGGCGACTCCTCGGCCAGGCGAGAGATCACATCGTCAAGATCGCGGTGTTCCTGTCGCAAGCCCGCCAGCTTTTGTTTGACCATCCGCTGTTCGTTCATCGCACCAGAATCCCGATTTGCCATCCCTTGACGAGCTTACCAGAATGCCATTTCACCGTCAGCGGTCAAGCGTGATGGCAGAGGGGCGGCGTTAAAGTTGGCGGGCCGGGGGGAGGGGCTCGGTTCCGCGCAGGGTGGCGAGCAGAGTTGCCAGATAGGGCACGGCCAGAACCACCTGGAGAACCGCCCACACGTCGGCCTCGCGGTTTACCGAACCTTCGGACAGAACAATCCCCACCGCACACAGTGGCAACAGCGTTGCCAAAGCGGTCGCGGTCGGCACGGTGCGGGCTGCTGCTCCCAGTGATCGCCGGGAATCGGGGCCAATCGTCGTTTGGGCAAAAACTCCCAACAGATGGGACGCCGACAGAGCCGCCGCAAGATCGCAACCGATAGGTCGACGTCCGGCGCGGCACAACACCAAACCGAACAGACCAACGGCGGAAATCAGATAGGGGGCCACTGGAAAATCGCGGTAACGACCATCAAAGATCAGCAGCAAAGACCACAACACCGCCAGGGTGGCCAAAAGAGTCATGGCCTTTCCGCCCCAGAAGGCCAAGCTGGCACCTTCGGCTGGTTCCGGTGCGGCGGCGTCGTACAGGGGCATAGGAGCCCGCCATAACCGAACCGTCTCCATCAGAATGGCATAGGCCAACATGGCTTCCAGCCCCAGAACTCCGGCCGCCAGCAGTCGGTCATGAAGATAATAGTGCCAAGCATATCCGATGTCGACGGCATGAATGAAGGTCGCCGCCAAACCATGGGCCAGCAGTGCAACCACGGTAAATCCAGCGATTGACACCGTCGGACGGTACCGCAGGGCCGCCGCCAGCAGGCCAAGTGCCAGAATAACCGAAAGTCCGGCTTTGATCGGCCAAGCCGCGTCTTCGACCACCGGCCCGGCCACAGCATATTTGGGTTGGCGATCCGTAGTATACAGGCCCCATTTGCCGCCCACGGTGCCTTCCAGTTTGATCTTCCAACTTTGGTCGAAGGCTTCGATCAGGTTGTAATCAAAGCCATGATCGGTCGCGACTCGCATGAAGCTGTTGTCGAACAGGGCCTTATTGACCACGCCAGGCACCGCCGGGCCACGGGTGCGACCGGCGGTTGGCCAACCAGCTTCGCCCACCAGGATTGGTTTGCCGGGAAAGCGCACCGAGACTTCATGATAGGCCGAGAGAATGCGATCCGCAGCGGTATCGACGCCAGCGGGATCATTCTCCCAGTAAGGCAGCAAGTGGATGGTGATGTAGTCCACCGATGCCGCCAATTCCGGATGTTGCAGCCACAATTCCCAGACGTCGGCAGTGCTGACCGGCTGCTTAATCGCTCGGCGGACACGGTTGAGATAGGAGGACAACTGTCCGGGCGTCAGGTCGTTTCGCAACATCACTTCGTTGCCGACCACCACCCGCTTGATCACGTCGGGGTAGGTGTTGGCGAGGCGGATCAGGGAGGCAATTTCAAGTTCGTTGGTGCTGAGTTTGCTACCCAGCCACGCGCCCATAATCACCGTCAGCCCGTATTTGCGGGCCAGCGCCGGCACGTCCTCCATCCCTTCGAGGCTGGTATAGGTGCGGATTCCGGCGACCTGATCGCGGATGGTCGCCAAATCCTGGTCGATCTGGTCCAAAGTCGGGTAGGTTTTGGTGAGGGGGCTTTGGCCGTCATGGTACGGCGCAAAGGATACGCTCATCAGCTTGCCGCCGGGCGGCGGTGCAAGCGTGACCGGGCGGTTGGGCAGCGCCCAAACCGCAACGGTGGCGACGGCGATCCCAATCAGGATCAGGAGGTGGGCAAGGTGGCGCATGGTCCGCATCTTTTACACCAAACCACCGCCAGCCCCAAATACCAAGTGGGGGGGGGATTGCGCCGGTCTTCGGCCTCTATGTGGACTTGGAGTGGCCATCTCCCGCCGGATCGCGAAACTCGGCTTGGATGGCCAGGATTTCGGGGAGGATTTCCTGGAATTTGACCACCAGTTCGGGGTCAAAATGGCTGCCGGCATTCTCGATCATAAAGGCGACGGCTTGATCGAGCGGCCAGCCTTTCTTGTAAGGCCGTTCCGACATCAGGGCGTCGAAGACGTCGCAGATGGCCGAAATGCGGCCCTCGATGGGAATATCGGTGCCCTTCAGGCCCCTAGGGTAGCCGCTGCCGTCCCATTTTTCATGGTGAGTTAGGGCGATGCTGCGGGCCATCAGCAACAGATCGTCGTCGGTATCGTCGAAGACCGAAGCGCCGATGGTGGAATGGGTGCGCATGATCGCCATTTCGTCGGGATCAAGGCGGCCCGGCTTAAGCAAAATACCATCGGGAATCCCGATTTTGCCCAAGTCATGCATCTGGCTGGCATGAAGGATCTGTTCGGCGGTGGCGGCATCAATTCCGGCGGCTAGTGCCAGACGATGGCAGCTTCGGCTCATGCGCAGAACATGAAAGCCCGTTTCATTGTCGCGATATTCCCCGACTCGCGCCAATCGTCGAATGACCTCGATCCGTGCATGACTGAGCTGGCGGTTGCGTTCTTCCAAAGCCAGCGTCCGTTCCAGAACTTTGGCTTCCAGGATTTCATTCTGGGATCGGCGCTCGTTATAAAGCTTGCGGACCTCCAGCATATTGCGGACCCGCAACAGGACGTCAGCGGCCTCGAACGGTTTGGTCACGAAGTCCTTGGCGCCGCATTCCAGAGCGCGCCGCTGGGTCACTGCGTCGGTCTGAGCGGTCAGAACCAGAATCGGCAGGTAGTCGTCGCGATCAATCTTCGCCAGATGCGCCATGACCTGGAAACCGTCGAGAAACGGCATTCGAATATCCAGCAGGATCAGGTCAAACCGGCGGCTTCGGTGCAGGGTCTCGACGGTGCGGGGGTCGGATGTGGTGGACAGGTTGGTATAGCCGGCGGCACCCAAGACGGCTTCCAGCAGGTCTAGGTTGGCCTGATGGTCGTCGACGATCAAAATACGCGCGTCGGCAAAGGCAGGAGCCTTCATGGCCGGTCTCCGGCGGAACGGGCGGGAGCGGCCCGGACCAGGGTGGGATCGGCGGGGATGCCGATGGCAGGGAGCATCATATCTCGATTGCGGCTGGATGCGGTAGATGGGGACGCGGATTCATCCTGCGGGAATTCTATCCAAAAAGCGCAGCCCTCGCCAAGCCGGCTGATGACGCCAATGCGTCCGCCCATCAGCTCCATCAAACGTTGGGTGATGACCAGGCCGATGCCGTTGCCCTCGATGCCACGACTTTCGGCTCCCAATCGATCAAAGGGCTGGAACAGTCGTTTCATTTGTTCCGGTGACAGGCCGGAACCCGTATCGGAAATTGTGAGCCTCGGCCAATTTTCGGCGGAGAGACTTTCGGTAATAGTCACTTGACCGGATTGATGATTGTATTTAATGGCATTCGATAGCAGATTAATTAAAACCTGGGTCAGTCGGACGGTATCGGCCCGCACGGCAGGGAGGGGGGTTGGCCACTCCTGAACCTTGATGGCAATAGCACGGGCTTCGGCCATGGGGCGCACCAACACCAGGGACTCTTGTAGTGAATGGCGGATATCCACGGATTCTAGCGTCAGGTCAACCCGCCCCGATTCGATTTTCGCCAAATCCAGAATCTCGTTCACTAAGTTCAACAAGTGTTGGCCTGCCCGATGGATATGGCCGACGCAGGTTCTCTGGGTGGGGGTCAGGGGCTCTCGAGTCCCCAACTCCAACATCTGGCTGAAACCAAGGACGGCGTTGAGCGGGGTTCGCAGTTCGTGGCTCATGGCCGAGAGAAATTCTGATTTGGCTTGGTTGGCCCGACACGCCTCTTCCTTGGCTTCTCTGAGGGCCAGCTCGTCTTGCTTGCGGGCCGTGATGTCCCGAGCAATGCCCAAGACGCCGGTTAGGGTGCCTCGGGTGTCAAGCAGGGGCGACTTGGTGGACAAATAGATTTTAAAACCGCCGGATGCAGGGATTGGCTCTTCAAGAGTCAGGCTTTGTCCGAGTGCGGCCACTTTCATATCCGTCGCGCGGAGGGCTGTGGCGATGTCAAGTGGCAGGATTTCAAAATCGGTTCGTCCGATAATCGATTTCGCGGGCCGTCCCAGGGCACGGGCGGCGGCAGAATTCACCAATAAATATCGACCGTCGATGTCTTTGACGAAAATGGGGTCTTCAAACTCCTCCATCATGGCGTGAATGAAGGTTGAGATGTTCAGGAGTTCAGCCTGGGCGCGGGCCTCGCTAGCCGCCAGGAGCCGTCGCGTGGTTCGGGATTCCAAAGTCTCGACCACCATGGCGGCCAGATCAGTCAAGCGGGTTCGTACCGCCGGACTCAAGCGGCGAGCTTGCCGGTCGATCACCCACAGCGCCCCTAGACGATGCCCCGAGGGCGCATAAAGTGGTGCTCCAGCAAAAAAGCGGAGATTGTAGGGAGGCGAAGCCAGCCGGTGGCCGGCAAAAAGTGGATGGTCGTGGGCGTCTCCAACTTCCAGCTCGGCTTCAATGGTTAGGAGATCGTCGTCAAAGCCCGTCTGGGAGTCGAGGGGAGCATCCTGGTATATCTCCCGAATCGCAAGACCAATAACAGATTTAAACCAGTGTCGATTGTGATCTGCGAATGAAACAATCGCAATGGGTGTTCCTGTGAGGGCAGTCGCTAGGCGCACGATTCGATCGAACGCCGCCTCTGGAGGCGTGTCGAGGATCTCATAACTCCTCAGAACAGCAAGGCGTTCGGCCTCATCAGCCGAGATCGCGGCAACACTCATCCGACACCCGTCACGCGACCCCGACCTTTTACAAGAGCCGTCCGGCTCCAATTCCTTTGCTCTGGCCGCTGCTCAAGTTATCCTGGTCGGGTTGGGAACAGCCAGGAGGGAACGAATCGTGGCGACTATTATCTTTTATGGCAAACCAGGATGCAAAGGCAATGCCCGCCAGCGGGCCATTCTGGAAGCCGCCGGACACGAGGTCGACGCGCGTAGCCTTCTGGCAGAAATTTGGACCGGCGAGCGTTTGCAATCCTTTCTCGGCGACTTGCCGGTGACAGACTGGTTCAACCCCTCGGCGCCGCGAGTGGCCAAGGGTGAGATTCGGCCCGAGACTTTGGATGCCGAAGCGGCGTTGACTTTGTTAGCTGCCGACCCCCTCTTGATTCGCCGCCCTTTGCTGGAGGCCGACGGTCAGCGCATGGCCGGCTGGAACCCCGAGCGCATAACCGCCTGGGTCGGTCTGAACCCAGACATTGACCCGACCGTAACTTGCGGTCATCACGCCCACCTTCATCATGATCATGATCATGGCCATGACTACCACAGCCATGACCATGACGGTTCGTGCCGGTCCCGGTAATCCCGGCGAGCCCTGATACTGACACATCGCCGGTCCTCGGGCCGCGACGGCGGCCCCGCGCGCCCATGCGCGCGAAGCCAAGGGCGCGGATGCGCCCGCCCGGCGTCTGAGGGCAGCCTTGATGAGTCAACATCAAGGCTCGATGGTCTGACACATCGCCGGTCCTCGGGCCGCGACGGCGGCCCCGCGCGCCCATGCGCGCGAAGCCAAGGGCGCGGATGCGCCCGCCCGGCGTCTGAGGGCAGCCTTGATGAGTCACCATCAAGGCCCGATGGTATGATACATTGCTGCTATTGGGGTGCAGTCGCAGCTCTGGGTGCTCACCTCGCGTATCTCCGAAACCCGCACAGCGTGTTGATGTCGACCATAATTCGATGTTCGGTCAGGACGTCTTGGGCGAAGGCTTCGTAGAAAAGGCCGAGAATCTCGTCAACCAGCGTCCGTTGGCCACCGGACAGCGCGCCGCTATCGATGCTTTGAATATCGTCGATAGCGGTTCGGATGTCCCGTCTGGTCACATTGGCCTCTCTTATTGCTCTCTTGTAACTGTAGCTCCGATCCTTCACTATCGAAGCAAAGGCTGACGGCAAATGCCAGCAGGAAGCGCGCAGGCGCCGTGCCGGGGTATGCGCCGGGGCGTTTGGTCGCACCCGGTGGTGCCGTCGGGGTGTCGTGTCCTGGGAACTGTTATACCGGCGAGCCCTGATACTGACACATCGCCGGCAGCGTCTGAGGGCAGCCTTGATGAGTCACCATCAAGGCCCGATGGTATTAGACAGTGATCCGTGCCGTTGGTATCGGCGGCGACCGCCGCCGCGCGCCCATGCGCGCGAAGCCCCCATGTGACTCTCTGGGGTGGAGGCGCCCGCCCAGCGTTTGAGGGCAGCTTTAATGTGTCGACATGAAAGCTCGATGGTCTTAGCCAAAAGGATTGTTCGCCGCCATGACCAATACGTCTTCGTCTTCGAATCCGTCTGTGCTTGGCGCGTTGGCGGGCCGCAATGCCGTTGTGACCGGGTCCACCAGTGGTATCGGTCTGGGAATCGCGCGGGCGCTGGCCGCTGCCGGTGCTGCCGTGACCTTGAACGGGTTCGGTGAGCCTGCCGAGATATCGGGGCTGTTGGCCGATCTTGCCGAACAAACTGGCGTTGCGGTTCGTTATTCGGGGGCCGATATGCGGCGACCCGAGCAAATCGCCGCCATGATCGCCGAGGCCGAGATGGCTTTGGGGCCGGTGGACATTCTGGTTAATAACGCGGGCATTCAGCATGTGGCTCCGATCGAATCCTTTCCCCTTGACCGATGGGATGACATCATCGCCATCAACCTGAACGCCCCTTTCCATGCCATCCGAGCGGTGTTCGGCGGCATGAAGGCGCGGGGATGGGGCCGGATCATCAATACCGGCTCGGCCCATGCCTTGGTGGCGTCGCCGTTCAAGTCGGCCTACGTCGCCGCTAAACATGGGCTGATGGGTTTGACTAAAGTGGTGGCGCTGGAAGGGGCGGAACAGGGGGTGACCTGCAACACCCTGTGTCCGGGATATGTTTGGACGCCGTTGGTGGAACAGCAGATTGCCGATCAATGCAAGGTTCACAACAAGTCACGGGACGAGGTGATTCGCGACATTTTGCTGGCCCCGCAACCAACCAGACGCTTTGTGACCGTCGAAGAGGTTGGGGCTCTGGCGGTCTTTCTGGCGAGCGATGCGGCTCGCTCGATCACCGGAACATCCTTGTCGGTGGATGGCGGGTGGGTGGCCCGGTAACCGGGCTGGTGAGGACGGCCGCCTTTAACGTTGGTCCAATTTGAGTTCAATGCGGCGGTTGCGATTGTAAGCGTCTTCGGTCGTGCCGGCTTCCAGAGGTTGGAACTCGCCAAAGCCGGTGGCGGCCAGCCGTTCGGGCGGAATCCCTTGGTCCACGAGGAACTTAACCACGGAGATCGCCCGAGCCGTGGACAGTTCCCAGTTAGACGGAAACTGGCTGGTGGCGATCCGGCGGGGGTCCGTGTGGCCGTCGACCCGGAGAATCCAGTTCACGTCCGGGGGAATGGTCTTGGCAATGTCCATGAGGGTGTGGGCCAGTTGGGCCAATTGTCCTTTGCCGGCCTCTTGCAGAGTTGCCGAGCCGGTGGGGAATAGCACTTCCGATTGGAACACAAAACGGTCGCCGACCACCCGGATATCCGGGCGTGTTCCGATGGCCTCACGTAGCCGGCCAAAAAATTCTGAGCGGTAACGGGCGAGTTCTTCGACCTTGTTGGCCAGAGCCACATTCAGCCGGCTCGTCAGTTCGTCGATATGAGCTTCCTGGGTGGCGTTTTGGGTCCGTGACGTGCCCAGGTCCGCTGTAAGCTTGGCCAACTGGGCATTCAGAGCCTCGAGTTCTGCGGTTAGGGCGGCGATCTGTTGACGGCTTTGGCTGGTTTGCTGCTGTTCGCTGGTCAAGGTTGTTTGGGTTGCCTCGACGGTGTTCAACAGGTCTTTCAGTCGGATGTCCCGTTGATCGATATCCTGTTGGGCGCGCCGGGTCTTTTCGGTTTGCTCGGCCAATTGGGCTTCCAGAATGCCGCCTCGGTCTTGTGCTGCCTTGAGGGAGGCCGTAGCCGTCTGACGTTCGGCGGTCAGGAGCGATCCCAGCTCGACAATCTTTTGATTCAAATGAACCAGCTCTTGATCGCGCCCGGATAGGGTTTGGGCCAGATAGAATTGGGCCACCATCAGGATCATCACGACAAAGATGATCACCATGATGAGCGATGACAACGCATCCACCCATCCGGGCCAGACATTCATTTCACGCCGTGATGATCGTCGACCACCCAAGGCCATGGTCTTCTCCCAATGGAACCAGCCTTGGGGCGTTATCGCCGTTCGGCGTCTTCGGCCAAGGCTGCGATGGTGCGGGCGATCAGTTTGATGTCGCTGCGGATTTCCTGAACCGCCTTGTCCCGTCCCAGGGTTGCCTCGTCGACCAGGCGTCCCAAATGGACGTCGATATTGCGAATATGATGCCGTAGGGTGTCGTCGACGCCCAAGCTGTTGCCGGAAGCACTTTCGGTCAGGCGCGACAGCAGCGGCCTGAATCCTATCAAAGTTTCGGCCAGGGCGAGCAAAAGTGTCTGCTCGGCGCGCATCTGGTCGGTCAAAGTGCTCAATTTCTCAGCCAGGGCTTGCTGGCTGCTGTTGGCCGTCCGGCGACCATCTTCGGCCTGGGCCATGGTTCGCTGGAGGGTATCGATATTCTCGGCTGTTTGCTCCAGCAGGGCTTCCAGATAAGCCGGCACCGAATGGTCGCCGTCGCCGAATCCTCCGCCGGTCAACCGGGCCGCTCCCGACAACCAATCCTCGACCTCTTGAAAGAAGCGGTTTTGGGCTTGGTTGGCCTGCAACTCCAAAAAACCCAACACCAGAGAGCCTGCCAGACCGAACAGCGAGGCGCTGAAGGCCGACCCCATGCCGGACAGCGGCGCTTCTAGCCCTCTTTGAAGGCTGTCAAACATGGCGGCCATGTCGCTTCCCTGAACCCGCAACGCACCGATCACGGCTCCCACCGAGTGAATGGTGCCGAGCAAACCCCAAAACGTGCCAAGTAGACCCAGGAAAATCAAAAGGTTAATAAAGTACCGAGACAGTTCGCGGGATTCATCAAGCCTCGAGGCCAAACCGTCCAGGACCGAGCGCATAGCCATAGCCGATAGCCGAATGCGCTCGCCTTTCTTGTCTCCTAACATGTTGGCGATGGGGGCCAGCAAGGTTGGCGTGACCATGCGCCCGGTCTTGACGCCTCGGAATTGATTCAACCAGCGGACTTCCCGAAACAGCCGGACCACCTGACGGAAGATGTACAGGATGCCGATGATCAGCACCCCCAGGATCAGGCCATTGAGCGGCGCATTGATCCTGAAGGCGCTTTCCAACGCCGGATACAGCAACACCCCAACCGCGCTCACCGCGATGAGAAACAGGACCATCCGGTTGAGGTAACGCTGCGGACGCGACATGGCAGTGGGCCTTCCGCTGTGTTGGGTCGGGCCGGGGATGAACCAATCCCCGCGTTATACCAATGGCCTTGGACGTTGACACGTCTGCGGCGCCCGCCCGGCGTCTGAGGGCAGCCTTGATGAGTCACCATCAAGGCTCGATGGTATAAGGCCGTTGGTCTTAGTTGGCGGTGACGATATCAATGCGATCGGCTGGGGAGCCCGTTGCCGTCATGCCCAGGGCCAACACATCCACCCGCAGGCTGGAAATCCCCAAACCGACCAGAGCTTCCCGGAGTTTTAGTGCCCGCTGCAACGACAACCGGCGGGCTGCCACCGGATTATCGGTCGAGCCACTGGCAAAAGAGTTTAGTTTCAACCGCAAATGCGGGTCTCCAACCATCATCCCCGCCAATTGCTGGAGCAATGCCGTTGCGCTGTCGGGCAGATCAGTAGACGAGCCGGAGAACACCAGACGGAAGCTGTTGGGCGTCGTTGCCGAAGCGCCAGAGCTGTTGGCAGGAGGAGCGGTGATCGGCAGATGCTGGGCGGCAGCGGGCGGCGGAGCCTCCAGGGCGCTGACGGAATCGTGAAGGGGGCCGGCGGGCGGTGGAATGGGTTTACCGCGTTGGGGCGGCGGCGGCGGAGCGGCCAAGGGCGGCAGCGCGGCGAGGGTAACCGGATCCGGGATCGGTAAGCCCTCCAATTGCGCGGGCGGCGGCGGGACTGGCAGCACCGGGACCGGCTGCAAAGCCGGGGGCGCCGGGTTGGCGAGTGGCGTCGCCACCTTGAGGTTGAATTCACTGGAGGACGGGGTTGCCGTTGGGGCGACCATGGGTCGGTCGTCGGTGGTTGGGCCGGGCGGCGGTTCACCGCCAAGCCCCAGGCACCCCCCGAGGCCAAGGCACGCAGCCGCCATCATCGTCACGGCTCCGCCGCGAGTCCATGGGAACGGAAAACCAGGGAACGGGAAACGGTCCATCGGCGTCCTCGGTAGAGCGGGGCGGTTATGACCCCGGTTAGGAGTCTTGGGAAAGAAGGCTCCCCTGCCGATGGTCATAGCGCACCCCGTGGTTTCCGACAATCGGCACGACACGGCTCTCTCGGGGATTGGTTCTGGGTGCAGGTCGATGGGGGTTGGAAAAAATATCGCCGGATGAACGGTATTGGCATTATCCTAGCTTGGACATGACAGGGAGCGACGGGCTTGGGTTGGCTTGCGCCCCGGCACTTGGGAGGTTGGTTGTATTATGGGGTCGTTCAGCATCTTCCATTGGTTGCTGGTTTTGGTCGTGATCCTGATCCTGTTCGGCGCCGGGCGGCTGCCGTCGGTGATGGGGGATCTGGCCAAGGGCATCAAAGCGTTTCGCTCGGGCTTGAAGGATGATGGCGACAAGCCAGTGGACGGTGCCGTTCCAGTGGTGCCCGCCACGCCCGCAGCCGTAGCGCCCGCGACGTCCCAGGAAACAGCCCCTCAAGCGGCTGTTTCCCACCAGGCGCCGGTTCCGTCGCCGGTTGCAACGGTCCATGTCGCCGAGTCCCAGTCGCCGAGCCATTCGGCAGCGCCGATGCGCCCGCCCGGTGCCTGAGGATGGCCTTGATCGGGCGACGTCAAGGCTTCATGGCTACCGATCGGTCAGGCATCGAATTGTCACGACGGCTAATTTTGTTAGGCCGTCCGGGTGATTCTCCGGGTTCGTTCATTTTGCGAGTGAACGCCGGGCAGCGTATCCATTACAATCCTCCGGTTAGGGGAGAGAGGGATTGGCTTTGCCCGCTCGCCCCGGCCTCCTGTTCCCCAATCGGCGTGTCCCGCCCGTCTCCGTGACCAGCAGCGACCCAAACAAGACCCGCCATCCCACGGCTCCCGCTTCGGGCGATCCTGACGTCGAGGATACCCTTCCGGAAGGGTTTGATCTGAGCCGCTTTGCGCCAAGGGGGGCCACCGTGCCGCCCCATCCGGTCAGCCAGTCCGAAGATGAGGAAATGGCCGAGCTGATGCGGGCGTTGCGCGAGTCGATCCCGTATCAGGAAGAAGACGAGCCGCCGAAGGAAACGCAGAGGCCGGCCTCACCTTCATCTTCACCTTCAATGGCGTTTGAGGCTCCGACGTCGCGCACTTCCGTTGCACCCGGTCCTGGTTCCGGTCATAGCCCGGAGCCGGAGGCTGGCCCCGATTCCGATTCTGCCGAAGATGATTTTGCTCGCCTGTTGCGGACACTGCGCGAATCGATTCCTGATGATCCCGAGCCCGTCGCTGCCGAACCAAGCCAAACCGAGGCGGCGGCGGAGCCAGAGTGGCCTCTGGATCGTTCTGCTGCCGTGCCCGATCGTCCGCTGACGGAGACCCCAGAACCCCGGACTGTGCGTGCAGCGCCGTATTTTGCGGCCCCCGAGCCTGAACCTGAGCCTGAGGTGTTTGAGCCCGAACCTGCCGCCTACACGCCGCCCGCTGTTGGGCGCTCTTCTAGTGCTCCTTCCGCGACGGATCATCCGGTTTCCGATTCTCTTTCCAACGATCATCACGGCGCCGGGCATGAGGATAGCGATGTGGAAATCCCGCCGGGTGACGCCGGACTGTTCGCCGATTTGCTGAGTTCTCTTCGCGAATCCGCGCCCCGGTCTTCCGAAACCGATCCATCCCTTGATCTTGATCCCGTCAAAGAAATCACCGCCAATCGTGACCGTCTTAGGGATCTGCGCGCCGATAATCTGCGCGCCGACGAGATGGTGGATGAACTGGACGAAGAGGACGAGGGCGAATCCGAGCCTGAGCCAAGCCGACTGTCACGGGTTTGGAAAATTGCGCTGATGTTAGGCGGTGCCTCGGCTATGGGTTTGGCGGTTGCTCTGATCAATCCATTTGGGGAATCATCGCCGCCATCACCCCCTCCGACTCCGGTGGTTGTGCCGACCACCAATGAGGACGTCGGGAAGTTCAACGCGTTGGTTCCGACGGCCCAACATGCTCCGGTGACGGTGCCGATTCTGCCGGCTCCCGAGCCGCCGCCGGCTGTGGTTAAGCCGATTGAGCCGGCTCCAGCCCCCTCTCCGGCGCCAGTTTCGGCCCCGGCCCTGACGAAAGAGGCTTCTCCTCCGGTCGCGCCGCCGCCGGTGGAGGCTGCCGCCGCGCCGCCTGTTGCCGCGCCACCGCTTCAGCCGGCCCCGCCACCCGCCGCTGCCCCGCCGCCGGTGGCGTCCCGTCCTCCGATTGCAGAACCGCCGCCGGTTGCGGCGCTTCCACCGGCTCCTGAACCGCCACCGCCCGCTGCGCCACCGCCTTCAATGGCCTCGGCTCGATCCGCGCCGCCGCCGGCGCCGCCACCCGTTCAAGTTGCGGCTGTTGCCCCCCCTCCTGTGGCGGTGGCTTCGGCGCCTGTGCCGTCGAAGCGCCCGGTGCTGCCGCCGGAACCTGCAAAGAGTGCGGCCCTTTCGTCTCCTCCGGCTCCGCCGCCTGTCGAAGCGCCGCCCAGCGCGGAGCGTTCACCGCCCAGCGCGGAGCGTCCGCCGGTTGCTCCCAGTGGCCCTCGCGTGTTTACTGTGCAAGTTGGCAGCTTCCAGGTGCTTCAGAATGCTGATTTCTTGATCAATGATCTCAAGAAAAAAGGGTTCGATGCCTACAGCAAGGATTGGACCGACGGGGGAGGGCGCCTTTGGCATGTGGTGCGCGTTGGCCGTTTGAGCAATCGGGCCGCCGCGAATGCCTTGGTGAAACACTTATCCAACGGAACCGACCTGGAGCCCTATATCTTGAGTGTCCACTGATTGGGCCGCTGGAGGCGGCGTCGAGGGCGCCGCTTCTGCGACTGTGGTCGGAGGGGCGTTGCCATCGTCCCGTGAACCCGCTACACCTCTGGTCATGCTGATGGGCTTGATGTCTTGGGGTCGCGAGGTGCGGCAGGCGGTCGGTGATATTGGATAGAATGGCCGGGGGAAGAAAAAGACCGGGCGGAGGACACCCCACAATGAAGCCGACGATTTTAGTCGCGGATGACGAACCGAGCATTCTGCTATCCCTGCAAGTTCTGTTGCAAAAGGCAGGCTTTACTGTACGGACGGCCCGCGATGGGGAAGAAGCGATAGCGGCGCTTCGAGAGTCGACACCGAGCCTGATTTTATTGGATGCTATGATGCCGAAGCGTGACGGCTTCGATGTCTGCCAAACCATTCGGGCCGATCCGGCATACAAGGACTTGCCGATCATCATGCTGACCGCCAAAAGCCGCGATGTCGAGCGGGAGAAGGGGATGGCCTTGGGCGCCACCGATTACATCACGAAGCCCTTTTCAACGCGGGATCTGGTCGGCACGGTACGGAAGTATCTGGAAGCCGGAGAAACTTGAGCCCGCCTGTTGGCAGCACCCGGCAGCGGTCGGGCGATGGTCGGGATTCGTGTTCAAGCGATTCCAAGGCCGGCGTGGGGCACGGCATGGTCAGCAACGTGAACAACAACGGGCACGGGTATTCCGGGGAAAGGCCACACGGCTTGGCTTCGTCGGGGGCGTATGTCGATCGCACCGGAAAGCATGTGGTTGCCCTGTTGTTCCTGGCCACCGGCGTCACGGCTGCGGCTGCGGCTGCGGTGGTGCCGGCTTTAATTGCGGGCGATAACGGGCAACCTCTGGTTCAAGAGGAAGGCGCTGTTTTTGCGGGTTTGGTGGCTGGAACGGTGGCGCTGCTGTGGTTCGCGGTGCGTTTGTGCCTGCTGCGTCCGTGCGAGCGTTTGGCCTACGATACCCAGTCCTTGGTCAATCCGGCCTCTTCTGGATTGGGCACAGGCCGGATTCAGGCGGAGGATTTTCCGGATCTGGCGCCCTTGCCTGATGCGATCAATATGCTCGGCGACCGGCTGGCTCTGACGCGGCGGGATCTGGATCGCGCGGTGGCCGAGTCCGTTGAGCGACTGGTCGAACAGAAAAGCCGCCTTACCGCCATTCTGCGCGACCTGGAAGAAGGCGTTTTGGTGTGCGACCTGCACCATCAAGTGCTGGTCCACAATCCTGCGGCCTTAAAACTGCTTCGTCTGAGCGATGAGCAGGCGTTGGAGCCTGGGCGCACACTGTTCTCTTTGATGCTCGCGGACCCGATCCGTCACACGCTGGAACGTCTGAACCGCTTGGGTGGCGAGGAACCCGATCAACCGGGCATTTCAGCCCGCTTTCTGAGCGGAACCCTTGATGGTCGCGTTCTGCTGGATGGCCGGATGAGTCTGATTCTGGAAAATAAATCCCGGACAGGAGGGGTGACAGTCGAGCCCGCCGCGATTGGCTATGTCCTGACCTTCACCGACGCCACTCGAGAGTTGGCGGCGCTCGGGCGGCGAGATGCGTTGCTGCACGCCACCACCGAGGCTTTGCGGGCGCCATTGGCCAATCTGCGGGCGGTGATGGAAACCCTTGAAGACTGCCCAGAGATTGAGAACGAAGCCCGCGCTCATTTGGAAGCGGCAATGCTGGGCGAATGCGAAAGTCTGACCGTTCGGTTGGAGGGCATCACCGAGCAGTACCGAGCAACCGTCGTTGGCACTTGGCCCATGAGCGATTTGCGCTCTCATACGCTGATCGATCTGGTTCGCCATCGGGTCGCGGCGCATCAACAGATCACGATTACACCCACCGGCATGCCGTGCCTGCTCCATGGGGACAGCTTTAGTCTGGTGGCGCTGCTGGATCATCTGATCGAACGTGTGGGCAAACTGACCGGCGCCGTCGCCTTTGATCTGGCCGCCGACGCTGCCGCGCGCTGGACCTATCTTGACTTGGTTTGGACGGGGGCTCCGGTGCCAAGTACGACCATCGATCAATGGAAGGGGGAGACTCTGGCAGCCACGCTCGGGGGGTTGACTGTGGGGGATGTGCTGCGCCACCATCGCAGCGACTTATGGAGTGAAGCTCGGCCCGATGGCCGTGCTCGGCTGCGACTGCCGCTGCCTCCCACCGAGGAACCTGCTGGAGCGTCGCCGCCGCGTCCCGTGATCGATACCGCCGAACCAGCGGCCTTTCTGGCGCACCAATCGCCCTCTCCCGCCACCGATCTGACCACGCGACCGCTGCGGGATCTGGATTTTGTGGTGTTTGATATCGAAAGCACTGGGGCCGATCCGATTGATGGCGACGAAATCGTGGCGATCGCGGCGGTGCGGGTTGTCAATCGCCGAATTTTGACCGGAGATACCTTTCAGGCGTTGGTCAATCCGGGCCGGCCCCTCTCGCCCCAGGCTGCCCGTCGTCACGGAATTGCGGCCCGGCAGCTCCATAATCAGCCGGACATCACGTCGGTTTTGCCGCAATTTAAAGCCTTTGTCGGCAATACGGTGATGGTTGGTCATCATGCGGGGCTGGAATTGGCGTTCCTGAGATTGAGGGAGCGCGCTTGTGGTGTGCGTTTTGACAACACAGTGCTGGATACCAAGCTGCTGTCGCTGTGGCTGCAAGGTCGGAATGCGGATCATTCCCTTGATGCCGTGGCCCGGCGTTTGGGTATCGCCGCCATCGATCGCCACACGACGCTTGGCGACTGTCTGACCACCGCTGCTGTGCTGGTGGCAATGCTGGACCTCCTGCCTGATCGTGGCCTTGTCACTCTGGGCGATGTGCTCCGCGAAGCCAACAAGCTGGTGGCATTCGACACCAAGGAGCCTCCGCCGTGATTCCCTCCTCCATTGGGCTGCCGCCTCAACCTCGTAACGATCGGTTGGTTGCGTTATTCTTACTGGGGTTGGTTTTGTTCGCGCCGCCATTGGTGCGGATCTTTGGCATTCCGGCGACGATTTTCGGTATTCCGCTGCTGTTTCTTTATATGTTTTTGGCCTGGGCAGTGGTGGTGGTGCTGATTGCCCTGGACGTGGAGCGGCGGGGCGAACCCAAGCGACCAATGGTCAATCCCTTGGGTCCGTTTTTGCCCTGATTGTTTGGGGCGTTTTGTGATGGGCCGCCGGTCTTATACCAACGGCCCTAGACAATGATCCGTGCCGTTGGTATCGGCGGCGACCGCCGCCGCGCGCCCCATGGCGCGAAGCCAAGGGCGCGGACGCGCCCGCCCGGCGTCTGAGGGCAGCCTTGATGAGTTACCATCAAGGCCCGATGGTATTTAGGCGTCAAGCCGCCACGCTCTCGCGGTGCAGGATATTGGCACGGAAAGCACGGTTGATCGCGCTGGCCACCGCCGCCAGGGATGCCGAGACGATGTTGGCGTTGACCCCAACACCGAACAGCGGCACCCGGCCCGGAGCCAGGATGGCGATATAAGCGGCGGCTAAAGCGTTCGAGCCATGGTTGACCGCGTGTTCGTGATAGTCGTCGATGACCACCGTGATACCGCAATGGGTGGCCAGGGCCTTGACGAAGGCATCAATCGGTCCGTTGCCGATGCCGGTGATGCTTTGGGGGACGCCGTGAATGCGGATGTCCGCCATGATCTCGACGGAGCCGACCGGAGATCGGCACGGCATTGTGGTGTAATGGGCTATCGCCAAGGGTTCGGTTGAGGCCAGATACTCAGCATCAAAACAGGCCCACAGCGCCGCCGGGTCTATTTCTTTGCCGGTGGTGTCAGTCACGGTCTGCACCACGCCGCTGAACTCGATTTGCAAGCCGCGAGGCAACTGCAAGCCGTGATCGCGCTCCAGAATATAGGAAATCCCGCCTTTGCCAGATTGGCTGTTGATTCGGATGACCGCTTGGTAATTGCGGCCCAAATCCGCTGGATCCACGGGCAGATAAGGAACCTGCCACTGGTCGCTATTGGCCTGCCGTAACGCCGCCATGCCTTTTTTGATGGCGTCCTGGTGCGAGCCCGAGAAAGCGGTAAAGACCAGCTCGCCGGCATAGGGATGTCGGGGGTGAACGGGCAAGTGCGTGCAGTCCTCGGCAACCCGAACCACGGCGCCAATATCCGATAAATCCAGGTGTGGGTCGACGCCCTGGCTCATCAAGTTCAAGGCCAAAGTGACCAAATCGACATTGCCGGTGCGTTCGCCATTGCCGAATAATGTCCCTTCGATCCGATCCGCCCCCGCCAAAACGGCCAGTTCCGCCGCCGCCACCGCCGAACCCCGGTCATTGTGGGGGTGAACGCTGATGATCGCAGAGTCTCGAGCGGGCAACTGCCGACAAAACCACTCGATTCCGTCGGCGTAGGCGTTGGGCGTGGACATTTCTACCGTCGCGGGCAGATTCAAGATGACTTTTCGCGTTGGTGTCGGCTGCCAAACAGCCATCACCGCATCACAGATTTCCACTGCGTAATCCGGCTCGGTGCCAGTGTAGCTTTCGGGGGAGTATTCGAAGGTGAAGCGGGTTTCCGGCGTTTCTTCGGCGATGGCCTTGATCAACTTGGCACCTTCAACGGCGATTTCGGTAATGCCGTCCCGATCCAGGCCAAAAACCACCCGGCGTTGTAATGTCGAAGTAGAATTGTACAGATGAACGATGGCTTGTTTCACGCCGCGCAGAGCCTCGAACGTTCGGCGCACCAAGGGCTCGCGAGCCTGGGTCAAGACCTGGATGGTGACATCATCCGGGATCATGTGGTCGTCAATCAACATCCGCACGAAATCAAAGTCGGTCTGAGAGGCCGCTGGGAATCCCACCTCGATTTCCTTAAAGCCGATCTTCACCAAGGCTTCGAACATCCGGCGCTTGGTGGCGCCATCCATGGGTTCGATCAAAGCTTGGTTGCCGTCGCGCAAATCGACGCTGCACCAGATCGGCGCGACGGCCAAAATTTGGTCAGGCCAGCGGCGATCGGGTAAGCGGATGGCTGGATAGGGCTGGTAGCGGTGAAAAGGCATCGTGGCCATAACAAATCTCCTGCGCGTCCTCTCGCGGGGACGCGGTCTTTCCGTGTCGCATCGCATCAAGCAACAATCCCAGAGCGTCACGCCCTGGCCAAGACCCAGGAAGCCAAACCTCCTGGGGTGGCAAGCCGGGACATGTGCCGGGTGCGCGCAATCCGGCGCCACCAACGGATTCCCGTTTCATCTGGAAAAGACATGGAATAAACCCATCCCTGGGGGATCACCGCTTGGCTCGGGGGCGTGCAACGCCCATCCTGTCCGGTCTCGTTAAGAGGCCGGGCCGGTAAGTCGCAACAGGATGCCGAGATGCAGGGTCATGGGCTTCATGGTGAGCGGGATATAGAGCACCAACCGGCAGCCGTCAAGCCTCGATCGGCGATCAAGGCCGGAATGATCAAGAGAAGAGGTTGATAAAAATTAACACTCTTAATGAGTGTGAGTTTATGGTAAAAAAGAAAAAACGAGAAACTTTTTGATTTAAAATCTGAATCAGGGCCTATGGAATCACGGCCCAAGGCCTTGTCCTTCCGAACCACTGCGTCGGGTTTATGCCAGCACACGGGTCTTCGGCATGGATGGGGCAGGCCGCCAACGTGGCCAGTGCACGGCCGTCACGAGCGACGACTCTGCGGATGGAACATTTGATCATCCTGCCATCGAGAGGGTAGACTCTTCGGAAGAAGAGTCATCAGCCTCAGAGGGTATTATCCCCATGCGTATTCTGCTCGTCAACAATTTTTACCAGCAAAATAGTGGGGAAAACTTAGGAGTACGCGGTGAGTTGGCCCAGCTTGTCGCTAATGGTCATAGTGTTGAGACATTTTTCGCTCATAATAACACAATCAAAAGCCCGTTAGATAAATTTCGAGCCTTTCTCTCGACGGCTTATAACCCTGTCGTTAGAGATGATCTGATTCGAGTTATGGAGCGATTCAAACCGGACATTATGCATGTCCATAATTTTTTTCCTTTGCTATCGCCCTCGGTTTTTGATGCCTCTCACGCTGCTGGTGTGCCATCGGTGTTTACACTGGCGAATTTTCGAATCCTGTGTCCGACCGCTTGCCTCTTCCACGACGGTCGGATCTGCGAGCGCAGTCTTCATCAGTCTTCTTGGTGGACAGTTCCCAAACGCACCTACAAGAATTCGTATTTTGGAACTTTGGCCTTGGCTCATATGGTCGAGACTCATAAGCGGCGGGGAACTTGGCGTCACAAGGTGGACCGCTTTTTAGTTCCAACCCGTTTTGCGAAGGCAAAGTTCGTTGAAGCCGGGCTTCCGGCCGAGCGCATCGTCGTCAGACCCCACGGTTTGCCCCAGTCGGTGGCTGCGGTGGCCGAAGGCCCAAGGGCGGGCGCCTTGTTTGTTGGCCGTCTTACCGAGGAAAAAGGGATCGTGCCGTTGGTGGCGCTGTGGCGTGATCTTGGCGTGCCGCTTACGATTGTTGGTGATGGGCCGTTGCGACCGATGCTTCAAGCCATGGCTGGACCCGATGTTCGGTTTCTTGGCTATGTTGATGCCGAGCGCAAATTTGCCGAAATGCGGCGCGCCGCGTTCCTGGTGGTACCAACGGTGTGGAATGAAATGTTCGGCATGACGGTAATCGAAGCCTACGCTTCGGGTTTGCCTGTTCTGGCCTCCCGCTTGGGCGGTCCTGCGGAAACAGTTTTAGATGGGGTAACTGGGTTTCTGTTCGACCACAGCAACCCTCAGGATGTCGTCGATACCATCCGCCGGGCTGCCGCCACTCCAGAGGCGCTTTGCGAAATGGGCCGAGCCGCACGAGCCCTTTACGAACGGGACTATACTCCAGAGGCCAATTACGCAAATCTCATGCGCGTCTACCAAGACGTGCTTGGAGGGCAAGCCGTGTCTGCCCATGTTGTAGGCTGCTGAGGCCATTGTTGTAACAGAAGGCGTGGGGCTTGCCTGTAACCTTTATTGGAGCCACGAAATCGTCATGACCGATGATCATCCTTTGCCGTCCGACGTCCCTGTTCAGCAGACAGCGACAAACAAGGGAGGTGAGGCCGACTCAGGGCCGCTACCGCGCCTGCAACAGCCGCCGGGCGAAATCGGTGGTCCGGTTGGCCCAGAACCCACGCGCTTTGGTGACTGGGAACGCAAAGGGCGCTGTTCGGATTTCTAGGGTCAAGCGGGGCGGACGGCGTGGGCGCGTGGTGGGAATCTCTGCGGCGACAGACGATGGACGGAATGTCCTCGGTTGATCCGGTGACGGCCTTGTCGGCCTTTGTCGTTCTGTCGATTCTGGTGGTGGCCGTGCTGGTGGTTGGCGGTCACGGTCGGCGGCTGCGCTCGGCAGCTCCGGCGTCAAGCTTGGCGGTGCCGTCGCCGATGCCGCCGCCGTTGAGCGTGGACGAAGCGGCTCGGTCGGCGGCCACAGTGGCGGCGTTGCGGGGGATGCCCAGGGTTTCGTCTCGAAGCCGGCGTCTGGAGGAGCAGGGCGGTCATCTCACCCGGATGGTTTCGGCGCTGGTCCGGCTGGGACCAACCGGAGATCGGGCTTTGGCGGCGCTGGTTCAGGGCGAGACCGGCCCGGCTCTGACGGTGCTGGCAACGACGGTTCAGAACCAGACTCAGGGTCGGGCCCGTTCGAAAGATGGTGGCGCTGGGGCTTTGTGTGATTTGGCGGTCTTGGCGCTACTGGACGATCCGGCCGCAGCGGTTGCCGCGATTCGGCGTGCGACGGAACTGGCGCCGAATTCGTTTGGGATCTGGCATTTGCTGGGGCTCGCCGCCGTAGAGGCCGGGGACTGGGGGCAAGCTCGAGCGGCCAGCGAGAGTGTGTTGGCGTCGGGTGACAGCGATAAAGAGCGGCTTGCTGGGGCGCTTGGTCTTTTGGGCGAAAGCCATCTGGCAGAAGGCCGATTGGATCAGGCCGAGGCCTGCCTCCGCATTGCCCTGATTCACCAAGCTGGATTGGAGGCGCCCGGCGGCAGGGCTCGCTACTATCAGATGTTATCTGACGTATATCAAAAACGCGGAGACGGGGCGGGGGCCGCTGGTGTTTTGTCTCGGGCGTTGGCGCTTGGCCCTGACCTGGGCGATCGCGAGAGCATGGCCGAGTTGGAAACCGCAGCCGGTCTTTTGGCACATCAACGGGGTGGCCTCCCCGATGCCTGCCGTCATTGGGCACGAGCGCGGGAATTGTTCCAGGCGGTCGGGCGGGCCGATCGAGCCGCAGAGATTGGCCAGCGTATGACGGCGGCACTACGGGCGCCGCCGTCCAATCCCCTGGAGTCTCGATGACGACCCAAAGATTAGAGGGCTATCTGAGGTTGGTGTCCAAAAAGGCTAATGTCCGTTGCCAAGCCAATTGAGCATCGTCACGGTGGTAATTGCGGCCGGTGGGATTGGCGAAGGCATGATCGGCATCGTAGCGGTACAGCTCTAACGATTTGCCGGCTCTGGCCATTTCAGTCTGGAAGTCGTTGACCATCGCCGGGGTGATGAATGTATCGCGATTCGCGAACTGACCGAGCACCGGGCCCCGGAGGGCTGCCAGGGTTTCAGCCGGAGCGACCACCCGACCATAATAAATCACTGTGGCATCGACTGGCGTCGCCAGCGAGGCTTGCAGCGACCAGCCTCCGCCAAAGCACCACCCCAGGGTGGCAACCCGGCCTGTGCAAAACTCTTGGCGGCGCAACCACTCAATCCAGCCCACCAGAGTGTCGCGGGCGGCTTCAGTGTCGACTCGGGCGACCAGGGCTTGCGCCGCTTCGGGGGTCGTGGCGACCTCGCCGTTCATCAGATCGATGGCCAGAGCGACATAGCCGGCTTCGGCCAAGGCGGCGGCCATGGTCTTGATCTGGTCGTTCAGGCCCCACCACTCATGGATCAGGATCACCCCAGGCGCCTGGGGAGCTTGGGGCTGGGCCAAGGCTGCCCCGACCGTTCGGCCTTCGGGGGTTTTCAGGGTGATGGGCGTCAGGGTTGCTGCCGCTGCTTGGCTTTGTTGAGCATCGGCCAGGATTGCCGCCAACGGCAAAGTGCCCAGCCCTTTAACCACGGTTCGCCGCTCTACCATCGCTCTTTCCCTCACGGGTTCGTGACAGACAGGGGATTGACGGGAAGAATGAAACGAAGAGCGTTCAAAGTCATCCTCGCTATTCGTTTTTTGCCCTCAAACCGGCGGCGTCCGGCGGACTGATCGCGTTGCTGTGCAAAGGTCGGTTGGCTTTGGGCGGATGCTGGTCTATCTTGCCGCCAACCCAGGGCAGGGGGTACGCGCGTTCGGTGCGGTCGGTCGTGATTCGGGGGTGCCGCAGCAGCGGCGTCTGGACGTGATGTCTTTTCCCGTCAACGGTCGCAGTTCGCGGCGGTCCCTGTCGTTTTTCTCTCCCGGTTCGAGGTATTCATGTTTGGCGCCATCGCCCGTAAGCTCTTCGGTACCGCGAATACGCGCTATCTCAAGACCCTCCAGCGACCGATCCAGGCGATTGCGGCCCTGGAGCCGGGGGTCGCGGCCCTTTCGGATGCCGAATTGCGGGGTCGTACCGACTGGTTACGCCAGCGGCTGGTCGACGGCGAGACCTTGGATGATATCCTGCCCGACGCCTTTGCCACCGTGCGCGAGGCGGCCAAGCGCACTTTGGGGCAACGCCATTTCGATGTTCAGATGATGGGTGGCATAACCCTGCATCAGGGGCGAATCGCCGAAATGAAGACCGGCGAAGGCAAGACTCTGGTGGCGACACTGGCCGTCTACCTCAATGCGCTAGAAGGCAAAGGCGTTCATGTGGTCACGGTCAATGACTATCTGGCGCAGCGCGATAGCGGTTGGATGGGGCAAATCTACCGATTTTTAGGGCTGTCCGTCGGTTGCATTGTCCACGGAATCGATGATAGCGAGCGCAAAGCCGCCTATGCGGCGGATATCACCTACGGCACCAACAATGAATTCGGTTTTGATTATCTCCGCGACAACATGAAGTTTCGCTTAGAGGAGATGGTTCAGCGGCCCTTTAACTTTGCCATCGTGGACGAGGTGGACTCGATCCTGATTGACGAAGCGCGGACCCCGTTGATCATTTCCGGCCCTTCGACCGACTCTTCAGAACTCTATGTTGCCGCCAATCGCTTGATCCCGCGTTTGGCTGACGACGATTTCGAAAAAGATGAAAAGGCTCGCTCGGTCAATCTTACCGAAACCGGGCAAGAAAAAATCGAGACGTGGTTGCGTGAAGTTGAGTTACTAAAAACCGGGGCGATGTATGATATTCATAACATTGCTTTGGTTCATCACTGTAATCAAGCCCTGCGCGCCCATAAATTGTTCCAGCGCGACAAAGATTATATCGTCAAAGATGATAAAGTGATCATCATTGATGAATTCACGGGCCGTATGATGGAAGGCCGCCGTTATTCCGATGGTTTGCATCAGGCACTGGAAGCGAAAGAAGAGGTCTCGATTCAGCGCGAAAACCAAACGCTGGCCTCGATTACCTTCCAGAACTATTTCCGGCTTTATCCGAAATTAGCCGGTATGACCGGCACCGCCATGACGGAAGCGGCGGAATTCGCGGAAATCTATAATCTCGAAGTGGTGGAAATCCCCACCAATGTGGTGGTCAAGCGGATTGATCACGATGACGAAGTTTATCGTCGTGAGTACGAAAAAATCGGGGCGATTATTGCCTTGATTGAAGAGTGTGTCGTTCGTAAGCAACCGATCCTGGTTGGTACAGTTTCGATCGAGAAATCAGAGACTCTGGCGAATGAACTCAAAAAGCGTAAGATAGTCCATAGCGTGCTGAATGCTCGTTATCACGAACAAGAAGCTTTCATTATTGCCCAGGCCGGCAAGCCAGGGGCGGTGACCATCGCGACCAACATGGCGGGGCGGGGCACTGACATTCAGCTTGGCGGCAACTTGGATATGCGGGTGGCGTTGGAGCTGTCCACTGTCACCGATCCCGAAGAACGGGTGCGGCGAATCGATCAGATTCGGGCTGAAATTGCCGAAGCACGGGAATTGGTGCGTCAGGCCGGCGGGTTGTATGTGATCGGTACCGAGCGGCACGAAGCGCGACGGATCGACAACCAGTTGCGTGGTCGCTCAGGTCGCCAAGGTGATCCCGGCGCCTCCAAATTTTTCCTGTCTCTTGGCGATGATCTGATGCGGATTTTTGGCTCCCAGCGCATGGATTCGATGCTGGAGCGTCTGGGGTTGAAGGAGGGGGAAGCGATCATCCACTCCTGGATCAATAAAGCTCTGGAAAAGGCGCAACAAAAAGTCGAAGCCCACAACTTCGAGATTCGTAAGAATCTGCTAAAATTTGATAACGTCATGAATGACCAGCGCAAAGTGGTCTACGAACAGCGCCGGGAAATCATGGACGCCACCGATGTTTCCCAGACCGTTGGGGAAATGCGGGCCGAAGTCATCGGCGATCTGGTGCGCAAGCATATTCCCGCCAATAGCTATTCAGAACAGTGGGATCTTAAGATTTTACAAGAAGAGGTTCGGCATATCTTCAATTTGCCACTGCCTATCGAAGCTTGGGGGAAAGAAGAAGGAATTGGTGAAGAAGAGGTCGAACAGCGTATTTGCGATGCTGCCGACCGCAAGATGGCCGAGAAGGTCGCGAATTATGGTCATGATCTGATGCGGGGGGCAGAAAAGAGCCTGCTGCTGCAATTGCTGGATCAGGCATGGAAGGATCACCTGCTGAATTTGGATCATTTGCGCCAGGGTATTAATTTGCGGGCTTATGGTCAGCGCGATCCACTGAATGAGTATAAGCGCGAAGCTTTCGAGATGTTCGAGCAGATGTTGGTGCAGTTACGCCAATCAGTGACCAGCGTTTTGCTTCACGTGGAAATCAAGTTGGCTCCAGCAGAGGATTTGGACAGCGTGTTCGGGCGTCGGCCTGTGGAAATGCGCGAAACCCGTCAGGATCCAGCCCTTGGGCAGGCGGCTGCCGCACCGAACTCTGCCGCTCTCCCGTCGACGGATACCGAAGGCGAAGCCGAACAACCACGCCGCCGCCTCCCGGTCACTCATGCTCCCGCTCCCGGTGGGATTGATCCAGCCAATCCGGAAACGTGGGGTAAGGTGCAGCGTAACGCCTCTTGTCCATGTGGGTCAGGAAAGAAGTACAAGCATTGCCACGGGCAGATGTGATCTCGACGGGTCATAACAATGATACCGGCGAGCCCTGATACTGACACATCGCCGGTATCGGGCCGCGACGGCGGCCCCGCGAGCCTATGCGCGCAAAGCCCCCATGTGATTCTGGGGGCAGCCGGGCTTCTTGTGAGGACAAGTCGGGCGTTTAGGGCTGTTTGGCTTCGGCGATGGCCTGAAACAGAGCGTCAACCAGATCCGTCCCCTCGGCGCCAAAGGTCTTGGTGATATAGTCTTTAGCCGGACGTTCTAGGGCGGCTTTGAAAGCTGCCCGTTCTTCGGGTGAGGCGATGTGGATGGTCAGCCGCTTGTGGAGAGCCGGGAGGCCGCGTTCGGAGTGTTCAAGGGCTCGTGCGGCTTGACGTCCGGCCTGGATGCCTGCCCGCGCAGCCATCGCCACGATGCTCTGCTGTTCGGGGGTCAGAGCGGCTAAAGCCTGTTCGTTCATGACCCAAACCATTGGCGCATAGAGGAACGAGGCCAGCGTTGCGTATTGCTGCACGTCGTCAAAGCGTGCGGCCAAGATGGCCGAAATGGTGTTCATCTGCCCATCAGCCAGACCTGAGGCCAGGGCGTTAGCCTCCTCTCGGGACGAGATTTTGATGGGCGTGGCTCCCAAAGCGGCAATCATAGCATCCATGGCGCCGAAACCGGGAATTGTGCGCAGCTTGAGTCCTTGAACGTCCTGGGGTGTTTGGATGGGGCGTACCGAATTGGTCAGGACAAAAAAACCGCCGCTGTCGCCAAAGCCTAATGTGACCAGATGGCTGCGACGGGCGATATCGTCGGCCATCCGGTGCCCGAACGGCCCATCGAGAACCGCTTCGGCAATCTCGGTGGAATCGAAGGCAAAGGGAATCTCTGGTACGGCGATTTCTGGATATAGGCCCGCAATCCCGCCTGCGGTAACGATGGCCGTTTGGATGATGTTGTTGTTGACCAAGGACGCCGCATCGCGATTGCCACCAAGCCATCCATTAGGGAAAATCTCCACCCGCAGCGTGCCACCGGAAGCCTGGGCCACGATACGCTGAAAGGCCGCCGCCATGATCGGCATCAGCGCAAAGGGATCGTCCTGTTGCTGGGTGTGGGCGAGATAGAGGACCGTGTCGGCCTGGGCTCGGTTGACTCCGGAAGGAGCGAGGAGCAGAACCGCCGCGAGAGCCGTCATACCGGCGAGCCGCGATAATGACATACCGCCGGTCTTGGGTCGCGACGACGGCCCCGCTGCAAACCCCGTCGAAGAGCGGTGATCCTTTGATCTTGTGGCCATAAGCGGGCAGGATGCCCGCGCTTCCAGGAAGGCGCCGGTTCGTCGATAACGCCATAACCTGTTGATAAACAACATTCTTATACCACCCCGGAATCCAGGAAGAGCCTCGAGTTATTTGGTGTCGAGGCGGGTCACGGTATCGTGATCCGCCGATGCCGGATCCGCCAAATAGTGGTGACAACGATCAAGCAACAGCCGAGCCGGTTCATCGTCGGGATAAACACTCAAGAATAGGTCTAGAAGCCCGGTAGCCTCATCCCAGTTTTGGGCCTGGAACGCGACATAGGCCGGGAGCCAGCATCGACAGCGTTCGATGGCAGCGGGGCTGGCCTGGTGGGGGCGATCGGGTTCGGTTGCGCCGATCAATTCAAACAAATCGATGGGAATCGACGTACCGACAGGGATCACCTTCTCCAGGGGACGAAATAGGAAACGATCACGCACTGCGCTTTCGATGGCTCCGGTGACGAGAATTTCCGTACCGTATCGTTTATTCAGTCCCTCCAACCGAGAGGCCAGATTCACATTGGCGCCGAGGGCTGTGTACTGCATACGTTCAAGGCTGCCGACATTTCCGACCACCGCCGGGCCGGTGTGCAGACCGAAGCGAGTCGGCATCACGGGCCAATTATTGGCGGCTAAATCGGCATTCAACCGTTCACTGGCCGCGCGGCAGGCCAGCACGCCTCGGCAGGCATTGGCGATATGGTCGCTGTCGCGGTCGGGAGCGTTCCAAATCGCCATCACCGCATCGCCGACGAATTTATCCACCACTCCCGAATGATGGTAAATCGCTGCCGACATTTCTTCGAGGTAGATGGAGAGTTGCCCCAACACTTCTTCCGGGTCCATGGATTCTGTTGTTCGGGTGAATCCCTGGATATCGGTAAAAAGAATGGTCAGGGGCTGGCGCTTGCCGCCCACTTGAGTCCCCGTGCCAGATTCGATGATGTTGCGAACCAGATTTTTGGGCACATAGGTGATGAAGCTTCTGAGCGCGGTCCTCATGGTGGCGAGGGCTCGGGCCAGCGCGTCGATTTCCATGATGCTGGAACGGACGTCGATAGCATCATCCAATTTAAGATCGCGAATGGCTTCGGTTTGGCGGGTCAGAATAGCAATCGGTCGGGTTAGGCTTCTGGACAGTAATAGCATCAGAAGTGTGGCTATAACGATGAAGGCAAAACCCAGCAAAAGAATTCTTAAACTGGCCTGTTTGAGGGGGCCAATAAAAGAATCTTCATCAGCAATCACACCAATAGTCCAGTTATCCCCGGAAGCTTCGGATAATTGGCTGAACTCCACCAAATAATCGTCACTATTTCGGCCTAATGTTGCTCGGAAATGGTCGCCGGCTCCGGCCTGCCGAAGCCGCACGGCATCGGCCACCACCGGGTCAGCCACATCTTCAGCCTTGACCACATCAAACCGATCGCCTGTGCGTCGAAAGGTCTCTTCTGGCCGGGGAAAGCCGATCAGGCGATTCTCCTTGTCCAGAATGAAGACGATCCCCTTTTGGCCGATAGCCCGTTCCGCCAGAAATCGGGACAGGGTATCGGTGGACAGGTCAGCCCCAAATACCGCGAAGGTATCGCCATCTTCGGTGGTGAGCTTCTGGGATAACGTCATCCCTGGACGGCCTGTGCTCGCAAAGACATAGACGTCGGATGTGGCAATGCCTTTGGTGTTCAGCCCAGCCTGATACCAAGGGCGCTTCCGGGGGTCGTAGCCGACCGAAGGCAGCCGCTCAATCCCCAGCACTTCCCCCCATTTGGCAATATAGACCAGATTATCGGTCAACCCGTTGCTTGCATTGTCGATAATGCGTAAGGCGTAGCGGGTTCCGAGCGGTGGACGATGTCCGGTAACAGCGGTTGGATGGTCAGAGGAAATACGGATTGCTTCCCAAAATCCTCCGTCCTTGCCAAAACCATAATAAAGCGCGGAAACATCGGAGAATTGATCCAGTTGATCAACCAAAGCACGCAGGGTGTCGGGACTGCGCAGCCCGAAACGGTTGGCGGCGCCGAAGGCCACTGAAAGATTGACCAGCCGCCGCATCGGATCCAGTAAGCTGCGTACCCGCAGGACCACATCTTGGCTGGCTCGCTCCATGGCGGTTTCGGCTATGTTCAACGCCAACTTGGAATTTTGACTATAGATAAGCCCGACCATGACCGCCGTCAGAGGCAGCATGGTGATTAAAAAGGTCAACGCAATGCCAATCCGCAGCCGGATCTTTCCTAACTTGAACAGGGTTCAACCTCCCGTCGTCACTCACTCCGGCGGCTTGATAGCGTAAAATCGGTAGCAGCGTAGGCCGGAATGCAGGGCAGAGACCCGTTGAGCCCAGGTTTCCACTTCGTCGATGACATTGACCTTGGTCTCTTTGTCCAGTTGATGCTGTTCCAGGTGCTCAGTCAACGCTTTGATGGACGACAGGATGTGGCTCAGATGGACATCGGTGATGTCCTCCTGAACGCGAAGGTCAAAATTGCATTGGGCGAAGGCATCCAGCGCAGCCTGGAGCGTCCACAGTTGCGGCTCTAGGGGCTCGCGGTCGCTCCAGGCCTTGATGGTTCGGGAATTTTGAGCTTCGGGCGAGATGACATAATCGGTGCAGACGAATTGGCCTCGTGGTTTTAAAATTGCTTCGATTCGATCGAACAGGCCAGTCTTGTTCCGAATGGTGAAAAGGGAATCTTTCGAAAGAACGGCATCAACTTTACGGCCAAATTTGAAGTTTTCAGGGTCAAACAGTTGAATCGGAGCCTGCTTTCCGAGCTTGACCTTGTTCGAACGCTCCATGCCCTGTTCAACCAGGAAAGGCGAGGCTTCTAGCCCAGTAAACCAGGATCCAAAGTGTTTGGCCAGACAGCGCGCCGCGCCCCCCAGACCGCAGCCGATTTCCAGCGCGGTCATGGCCGGGTTCAGGCCAAGAGGCTTGGCCAGAGTAATGACCATTTCATCTCCGCCGGGGGTGAGATGGCCTTCGCCCCAGATCTTTTCGGCCACTTCCAGCCGAGTAGCGGTCCACAGCGGCTTGCCGAAGCGGTTCATTCCGGCCCTGGGGCCATCAGGCGAGAAAGCCAAGCGGTTGGCATCGCTCGCGGCTTCGGCCTCGGCAAGGCGCCGTCGCTTGCGACTGGGCGTTTCGTAGCCTTCCCACCAATCCCTGAGTCTGGTCTTCAGAGGAATGGGTGGGGGCTCGTCATCGCCGTCTGGCGTTTTTTTAGGGCTGTCGGTGGTCATCCGTGGCGCACGCCGGCTTTGTCGGAACGGGGTCGGGAAACAAACGGGACGCAACCGCGACGGCTATTCGCCGCGCATTTGGGTCCAGCCCTTGGGTGCAGTGTAGCAAAGCATCGTCATTGACGAAACCATCCTCATTTGGCTTTCCGGGCGAGGCGCCTTTTCAGAGCGGAGCTGAACACCAAGTCGGACCATCGAGCCTTGAGGGTGCCCCCATCCCGACTCGCCGGTATCACCAGTGGTTGGGATTGGGCAAGGAGGCCGAGGTCATATTCAGACGGGTGCAGGCGGTTGGTAAGGTTGGTTTTGGCGGCGGGGGCGGATTGGCTTTTTTGGCGGGCGGGCGGGCTTCGGGCAACCACGAGGCCAATTCGGCATCGCAGCCGTCACCGGGGGGAAGAGGGGCTTGGGACTCACACAACGGGCTGTCGGGCGGGCAGGCGAGGCGGACGTGAAAATGATCGTCATGACCATACCAGGGGCGAATCAGACGCAGCCAAGCGCGATCGGAACCGGCTTGACGGCACAGTTCCATTTTGATCACGGGGTTGACGAAAATGCGGGCAACCCTGGAATCTTCGGTGGCTAGGCGCAACAGCGTAAACTGGGCGGAGGTCCATCGCGAGGGGATCAAGCGTAGGGCTTCGCCATCAATAACCGAGACTTCCTTCAGATCATCCCGGCGGGTGCGCGGAAGCAAAGGCAGGTCGAGGCGCAACCAGACATCAACATCCAGTCCGATTTGATGGCTGGCGTGGCCGGTATTCATCGGGCCTCCTCGGGGTTGAGCCATGTCACCGATATTGATCAGCCCCAGTCCTGCCCTATGGGCGCGTTGCCCCAGTCCTTGGAGGTACTCAAGAAGAGCCGGGTGACCAAAATAGCGGTGGCGACCGGGCCGAATGACCTGATAGCCAATGCCGTCCAGGGGTAAAGCAATGCCGCCGGCCAGACAACCATGAGCATAACCACCGATCGCCTGGGTGGGGCCCGGCGAGGGGGTTCGGATCAGGTGCCAAGCCACCGGCTGGTCGGTGTCGGCCAGAGCCGGTTCGAGTGGCCAAGCCCCTCCGCTCAATAATACAACAATGGCCGTTGCAACCAAAAGTCGGCGGACTGTGGATAATGTCATCGGTTCGGTTTCCCCTGACCGCGCCTCATACCATCGAGCTTTAATGTCGACACATTAAAACGGCCCTTGTGTGATGAGCGGCCCCCCTAGAGTCACACGGGGGCTTCGCGCGCATGGGCGCGCGGGGCCGAGCATAACCAAGAGGGCGATTCGGGGCAACGATTAGGCTTATGAGTCTGCGCGCAGCACCGAAAGATGAGTCATGACCGACCGTTTGGTGGCACGGCGGGGCAACAGTTTGGTGATCGCGCTGTCGCTTGCCCAAACCAGGGGGTATAGGGCGGTGGCTCCTGGTGCAAAATGGGCCGTCTGCTGGAGAGCCGACAAGGCTAAAGTGCAAGGACCATGGCCAATGGGGAAGATACGAAATTCATTGAAGCCAGCCTGATTGTAGAAGCGGGACAACCCTTCTTCCGTAAAACGGCTAAAATCACGGGGTTCCGGTGTGTATTGATGAACGAAACTGGTTCCGATTAGGGCGTGACCTCGGCAAACCCGCCGAATTTCTTGCAGCAATTCAGAGACGTTCCAGATGTGATTCATCACAAATAAAAGCATTACAACGTCAAAGGAGCGATCTTGGAATGGTAGTGGCTGCTCAAGATCAACTTTCATCATATTATCATCTTGAGGATCATAATCACAGAAGGTAATATTTGCCTTTGAGCTATCAAAAAAACGGTAATAGCTGGATGATCGGTTGCGTGCGCCTAAGTCAAGAACAGAGCCAGACACTGGCAATTTCTCAATATGAGAATTAAACGCAGCACGAAGAACTGATTTTCCCCGAGCTAATTCTTTTATGACAGTGCCAAACCGGATTCCACTAGCCGCAAGCTGTGCTACCGTCGCATTGTAACCTGAATTGGTCATGCTTCTTTCTCTCACCTTTCCGCTTAAAACGAGCGCATGGTATCGTTCGCAGGGCGGAGGGGAACCTGTCAACTTTGATTGAGTTGTATCTTTTGTGTGCGGTAATATCAAATTTGACTTTTTTATGAATAAAGCAATAAAATTTACTTTTTCTATGAAAATAAGATCAATTTGTAGTAAATAATTTATTAAATTAAGCTATAATTATTAACTGATTTTTAGTATTATTATAAATAATTATTTTTGAGCTTTAGGGCCCCGATTAAAGCGGGTGATTCCATTGCCTGTGCGCCCTTCCGTGCAGGATTCATAACGGCTAGGAAAAAGCCCTCTGTGCATTTCCGTAGGGCTGCGCTTTGGGGCTTGCCTTTGGAGCGATCGGCCCTTACCATCGTGCCGACTTCGCTTCAGGGCGCCGCAGTAGCTCAGTTGGTAGAGCAACTGATTTGTAATCAGAAGGTCACGGGTTCGATTCCTGTCTGCGGCACCAAATATCTCTGTTAAAACAGCACATTGTGAGCAGACGCGGGGTTTATCGGATCGAGACCGTCGTGTTTGCCTCGACGCTCGGATGTCCGTATTGCGCGGCGCTGCCTTTGGCGCCACGGCTCAGGAGTCGGGCATGAATTTTTCATCCAATCCTGGGGAGAATCCAATGGGCTCGATCCAATATGATGATCTACCGATGAATTGGGTCGGTAATTGGGCTGGACGTCGTGCGGCGTTAACGCCAAACCGGACAGCTCTTTACGATTCATTCACCAGGAAATCCTATAGCTTTCAGGATATGAACGAACGGGCTTGTCGGGTGGGTGCCTATCTTTTAGACACTCTTGGTCTTGAAAAAGGAGACGTGCTGGCTTTGATCTGCCGAAATCGGATCGAGTCCATTGATCTTTATTTAGCCTGCGGTAAGCTTGGGATCATTCTGGCGCCGTTAAGCCAGCGCCTGAAGAGGCCGGAATTGGATGACCTGCTGGCTCGTCTGAAGCCTCGGGCGCTCGTTTATGAGGGCCAATTTGCCGAGTTGGTGTCGACGCTGTCGCTTCCCATGTCGGTTCAGGCACAAATCGTAATCGATGATGAGCGGATGCTCTTCGATAACATTATTCTAAAAACAGAGCCACGAGATGTTAATATTCCGTTAGCGTTAAATGATATCTGTCTTTACGTTCACACCGGCGGCACTACAGCCGTACCAAAAATTTGCATCATTTCTCACCGACAAATGGTTTGGAATTCTGTTGATCTTGTAGCAACCGGCACTGTTGGTGCTTGTAATAATGTTTTAATTACATTCCCGTTTTTTCATATTGGAGGATGGAATACTTTTACACCACTTTTCCACGCCGGTATTACGAGTGTCCTGTTGCGCGAGTTTAATGCTGGTTTAATTCTTGATTTAATTGACGAAAAGCGCGTCGAGAATTTCGGAGCGGTTGAAGCAATGTTGCAGTTTTTGATTGCTCACCCCAAATTTACTCAAACTGACTTTTCGAATGTAAAAGCTATCACCACGGCTGCGGCCCCTTGTTCCAAGTCGGTGATGGAAACTTTTATGGCCAAAGGAATTCCCATCAGTCAGACCTATGGAATGACCGAAGCCGGTCCTTCGAATTTCGCCTATATTGCCAGAACAGATTCTTTAGAAGAATTATTAACTAACTCTAATAGTATTGGCACATCAATGTTTCATTGTGACGCTAAAATTGTTGATCAGGATACCGGAGAAGTTCTTTCTTTTGGCAATGTTGGGGTCTTGTGCCTTAGAAGTCCGCATAATTTCGATGGTTATCTTGGCGATCCGGCGCGAAGTGAAAAAGTTTTAAGTCCAGATGGTTGGATTTATACCGGAGATTTGGCTATTCAGGATCAGGATGGCTTGATTTCGATTAAAGGCCGGGCTGATAATATGTTTATTTCTGGTGGTGAAAATATTTCACCAGAAGAAATTGAACAGACATTAATGAAACATGCTGCGGTCGCGGGCGCTATTTGTGCCGGCATTCCCGATAACAAATGGGGGCAGAGTCCTGTGGCGTTGGTGGTCTTTCATGTCGGAAAAATGGCTTCTGACGAAGACCTTAAAGCCCATTGCCGACAAAATCTTGCTGATTACAAGGTTCCTAAGTACATTCAGCCTGTTGCTGAATTACCCTTGACGGGGGCTGGCAAGTTGAATCGGAATGCCGTTGCGGCAATTTTTGCCTGAATAGGGATTATGAAATGGTAGGGGCATGATGTCGCTTTTTCGACCTTATACCAACGGCCCTAGACAATGATCCGTGCCGTTGGTATCGGCAGCGACAGCGGCCCCGCGTCCTCGTGGACGCGAAGCCAAGGGCGCGGATGCGCCCGCCCGGCGTCTGAAGGGCGCTGCGGACGTGTCAACGTCCAAGGCCATTGGATGATACCGGCGAGCCCTGATACTGACACATCGCCGGTATCGGCGGCGACCGCCGCCGCGCGCCCCATGGCGCGAAGCCAAGGGCGCGGATGCGCCCGCCCGGCGTCTGAGGGCGCTGCGGACGTGTCAACGTCCAAGGCCATTGGATGATACCGGCGAGCCCTGATACTGACACATCGCCGGTATCGGCGGCGACCGCCGCCGCGCGCCCCATGGCGCGAAGCCAAGGGCGCGGA
>Ga0302270_10000237_pt1 | contig 59214 bp, 44 predicted proteins | sample III_Bog_E2_3_FD_198773 | JGI IMG/M metagenome (GOLD analysis project Ga0302270, IMG submission 198773) | Peat permafrost microbial communities from Stordalen Mire near Abisko, Sweden - III_Bog_E2_3 | ecosystem: Environmental > Terrestrial > Soil > Wetlands > Peat | place: Sweden: Abisko... | reverse complement strand
TTCCACTCTACTGAACTCTACTGTGGATATCAGCGGCCAGCCGGTCACTCTGACCGGCAATGGCACCATTGACGCCAATGGCCATACCGTCACCTATGCCAACTCTATTGGCAGCGGCGGCAGTGGTCAGTTGACCGTGGCGAATTCAACCCTGGGTTTGGGCACTGGTTTGTTTTTGAACGGCGGCAGCACGCATACCGGCGGCACGGTGGTGACTGGCACTTTGGGCGGCAGCGGCACGATTGTCGGCAACGTGAGTGTGAGCAGCGGCGGCAAAACCCAGCCCAGCAGCAGCAGCGCGGCGACCAACACCATCACGGGCAACCTCACCTACAGCAGCGGCGCTCAGGCCAATTTCAATTTGAGCAGCACCTACAACGGTGCCAATGACCAGATTGTTTTGAACGGCACCGGCAAGACGTTGACCTGCGGCAGTGTCACCGTTGGCATCAGTTGCGGTCCCACTTTGGATTTGACCCATGATTATGTCCTGTTCAATCTCACCGGTAGTTCGCCCACGATTACCGGGAGTTTCAATGCCGCCCCGGTTTGGCTGACGTCAACCCCAAGCGGTTCAGCCTTCTTTTCCGTGGTCACCAGTGGCAACCAGGTGTTGCTGCATTATGCGGGCGGAACGCCGCCGACCATCAATGTTGCCACGGTCGCGCCGACTACGGTTGTTGCTAATCAGAATGTGACCATCACCGTGTCGGCTACCGCGAATGTTGGCTCGATCAGTAGTGTTACGGCAAATATGGCGGCCTTCGGCGGATCATCCTCGGTGCCTTTGGTTTATAGTTCATTTTCAGGTCTTTGGACCAATACCACTGCGGTTCCGGCAGCCAGTCCGTTGGGGGCAAATAACATCGTGGTGACGGCTAATGACTCGGTCGGCAACAACGCCACGGCCAACATTTCTCTCACCGTCAATACCAGCACGGAGACTTGGAGCGGTTTGGGCGGCGGCAATTGGAGCGATAACGCCGACTGGGCGAGCACCTATGCCCCGGGACTGGTCGGGGACACGTTAATTTTCGCCGGCACGACGGGGCTGACCCCGACCATGAACAATAGTTACACCATCACGGGTTTGACCTTCAGCGGGGGCGCCGGCAGCTTTAATATTGGCGCGTCGGGCGGCAACAGCCTGACCATTTCCGCCAACGGGGTCGTGAACAATTCGGCGAATCCCCAGACGCTCAATGTGCCCGTCACTTTGACGGCGGCGGAGACGTTGAATGCGGCGGTGGGTGCCTTGACCTTGGGCCAGAACATTACTAATGGCGGTAATTTGCTGACTGTCACCGATGCCGGATTTGCCACCGCCGTGAACGGGGTGATTTCCGGGAGCGGTGGTTTGACCAAGACTGGCACCGGCACCCTGACTCTCAGCGGGGCGAACACATATGTCGGCAGCACGACGGTCAGCGCTGGTGCCGTGGTGTTGAATTCGGGCGGCGTGATCAGCAATGCCGTTAGCAGCCTCGGTGCTGTCACCATCAATACCGCCAGCGCAACTGTGAATTCAGGCGCGGCGATCATTACCGGTTCCACCGCCACGAGCCAGCTCATCGTTGGCAATACTGCCGGCAACGCGATCTTGAACATTTCCGGCGGCACGGTGAACGCCAATGCGGCGGGCTACCTGCCCGTCGGCAACCTGTCAGGCGCGAATGGATTTGTATCCCTGAATGCCGGTAACTTGAATGTCGCCGCTTCGGAGCTGCATATTGCGAATGTGGCGGGATCTTACGGCGCCTTTGACTTGAGTGGTAGTGGTACGCTCACGGTGCCGGCCAATTCCCCGGATGGCTATATGGGCTTGGGTGTTTCTGGCTCGGGTGTCCTCAATATGACCGGTGGGATGTTAAGCAATAATGCCGCCTACCTCTCCATCGGCAATCAAGCCGGCGGCATCGGGGTGGCGAATATCAGCGGCGGTCTCTTAGTTGGCAACAAGGGCCTCCATGTGGGCGACCGCAGCACTGGCATCTTGAATGTGTCCGGTTCGGCGAATATCAACTTGACCGGTGGCCCGCTTGATTTTGGTCTCGCCGCCTCCACCTCGACGGGCACGGCCAACCTGTTGGGCGGCACGGTGACGGCGAACAATGTTGGGGTGGCTGGCACCAGCACCTCCCGGTTGAATTTCAACGGCGGCACGCTGAAAGCCGCTGCACCCAATGCGACGTTCATGACGGGCTTGGCGACGACGGTGACCATTTACAGCGGGGGCGCAGTAATTGACGATGGCGGCAATGCCATCACCATCGGTCAGGCCTTGCTCGCGCCCGCAGGCAGCGGCGTTGCCACCATCCCGGTGACGGCCGGCGGTTCCGGCTATCTGGATACACCCGTGGTCACCATCACTGGCGGCGGTGGCGTTGGGGCCACGGCGGTGGCGACCATTTCCGGCGGTGTAGTCACCGGCATTACGATTACCAGCCCAGGCACAGGTTACACTTCCGCTCCGACTGCGACGCTCTTCGGCGGTGGTGGCAGCGGTGCGACGTTGGGCACGGTTACGATTGCGGCCAATACCAGCGGCGGTCTGACCAAGCAGGGCAGCAGCACCTTGACGTTGACGGGAGCCAATACCTACACCAACCTGACCACCGTCAATGCCGGCACGCTGGCCCTGGGGAGTGGATATTCCACCGCCACGGCTGGGTATTTGTTAAATGGTGGCACGTTGGATGTGTCCGCCATCACCCCGTTGACTTTGGGTGCCAACCAATCGCTGACGGGCAACGGAACCATCAATGGTTCGGTCATCACCTCGGTCGGCTCGATTATTGATCCTGGCGTCGGGAACGCGGTGGGCACGCTGACGTTTAACAATGATCTCAATTTGACCGGCGGCACGGAAATTTTTGACATTACCAATATTTACAACAGTGGCAACGACCAGATAGCCGCGACGGTCAGCAGCGGCACCTTGACGCTCAATGGTGGATCGCTTCACATTCGGGCCTTGGCTGGCGCGGCCAATTTGGATCAGTCCGCCGATTATGTGCTGATCACCGCCAACAGCAGTTCGGTTTCAGCCCTGCCCGCCTTGATCTGGGATGGCACCAAGCCGGCCAACTTTGCCAATTATTCGCTGTTGATGAATGGCAATAATCTTGACCTGAATTATAGCCCGATCGCCTCACCGGAGATTAATTCCGTGACCGTTACCCCGTCCCCGGTGTATCGCGGTCAAAACGTCACGATTTCCGTCACGGTGGCTCCCGGCGGCGGCTCCATTACAGGAGTGACCGTTGATTTGAGTGCCTACAGTTTGCCAACGCTGGGGTTGGTGCTGTCGAATGTCAGTAATGTTTACACGAACACTTTTAACCTTCCGCTGTCCGCCTCTATCGGCAGTCAGGTGCTGAATGTCACGGTTACCGATAGCACCCCGAAAACCGGTTCCGGTAGTGGCTCGTTCACCGTCATTCCGGGGGCGGATGTCTGGAATGGTGGTGACTATGGCACCAGTCAAAACTGGAGTGATGCGGGCAATTGGCTGGGTGTTCATGCGCCGGCGCTGACCGGTGATGCCGTGGTGTTTGCGGGCCTGGTCGGACCGAATCCTAACATGGACAGCGCTTACAGTGTCACCAGCTTGACGTTCACCAATGGCGCGCAAAGTTTCACCATTGGCACCTCTGGCAATCCCTTGACGATCACGGCCGGCGGGGTGACCAATCTATCTTCCAACCCGCAAATTTTGAACCTGCCGGTCAACTTGACGACCGTGGCGCAGACGTTGAATGCGTCGAATGGTTCCTTGACGATGTCCGAGAATGTTGACAACGGCGGCAACTTGTTGACCATCGCGGATGGCGGGCACAGCACGGAAGTGGATGGCGTGCTTTCTGGCACAGGTGGCTTGACCAAGTCCGGTCCCGGCACCTTGACCCTCACCGCCGGCAACAGCTACACCGGCAACACGACGATCAATGGCGGCACGCTGTTGTTAACTTCCAGTGGCACCATTAATTATGGAGGTGGCGGCCCCACCGCTAATGTTGGCGAAATTGTTATCGGCAATGCGGCTGGCAATTCGGTGTTGAACATGTCCGGTAGTTATATTTATGCCACCTGTACCACTAACCCATCGCTTGCTATCGGTAATGTTGCCGGGGCCAGCGGTTTCTTGACTATGAGTTCAGGGACTCTCTATCTCACCAGCGAGCTTCATATCGGCCAGGCCACGAATGCCTATGGCGCTTTTGATTTGACCGGGGGAACCATCACATCCCTATCTTTCTTTGTTGTGGGTGGTGCTTTTGGAAACAGCGCTTCCGAAGGCGTTTTCAACATGAGCGGCGGCTCGTTCAATGACTCTCTTCAAGCGTTTTCCATCGCCAATACCGGTGGTGCCATTGGGGTGGCGAATTTGAGCGGCGGCACATTAACCGACAACTATGGTATCCATGTGGGCGACCGGGGCACCGGCATATTGAATGTATCCGGTTCGGCGGCGGTCAATTTTACCGGCGGTCCGCTTCAATTTGGACTCAGCGGCTACACCACGGTTGGCACGGTCAACCTGCTGGGCGGCACGGTCACGGCGAACAACGTTGGTGTGGCTGGCACAAGCACTTCCCTGTTGAATTTCAATGGTGGCTACTTGACGGCCGGTGCGGCCAGCGCAACTTTCATGCAGGGTTTGACTGGGGCTTACATTTACAGCGGGGGTGCCACCATTGATGACGGCGGCTTTGCCATCACTAACGCACAGGCTCTGCTCGCACCCACGGGTAATGGCGTCAGCAGCATCCCGGTGGCGACCGGTGGTTCCGGCTACTTGGATACCCCCATTGTCAATATCTCGGGTGGCGGTGGCACTGGCGCTTCGGCGGTGGCCAATGTTTCCGGTGGCGCAGTTACCAGTATCACCGTGGTTTGTCCGGGATCGGGCTATACTTCAGCCCCCACCGTGACGCTCTACGGCGGCGGTTACACCACGGCGGCGACGCTGGGCACGGTGACCATCGCGGCGAACACGGGTGGCGGCCTGACCAAGAACGGGGGTGGCATTCTGACCTTGTCCGGTGCTAATACCTACACCGGCAATACCACCATCAATGCCGGCACCCTGGAGCTCGTCCAGCCCACGCTGCCTTTGAATGCCACGGTTAACGTGGCCGGCGGCGTGTTGCAGTTGGATTTTACGACCACAAACTCGGTGACCAACTTGGTGCTGAGCGGAGTGAGTCAGCCGCTGGGAGTTTACAATAATGCCAGCAGCCCATCTTACCTCACCGGTACGGGCAGCTTGAAGGTGGTGGCGCCGATTGTCTACGCCAGCAACCCCACGAATATCACGTTCACCGTCAGCGGCAGCACAATCAACCTTTCGTGGCCGGCGGATCATCTGGGCTGGCTGGTGCAGTCCAATTCCGTGAATCTGGCCGTGCCGGCTGATTGGTATGACCTCTCCAATACCGCCAGCGGGACGTCCTATGGCATCACCATTAATCCGGCGCAAACCAACGTGTTTTACCGGCTGCGCAAGCCCTGATGCTTTGTTTGACTGGATTTATCCAGCCAGCCGGGTGCCGGCAGTTGGTTTGCCGGCACCCCTTGCAGTTTTGATCGATGAACCGGAATTAATTTGAACCAAAAACAAATGAGAAGACTAGTAGCAAATAGACAGGCAGTTGGGATCCGATCATATTCGGGTTTTACCTTGATTGAACTCTTGGTGGTCATTGCCATCATCGCCATCTTGGCGGCAATGCTGCTGCCGGCCCTGGCCAATGCCAAGTTGAAAGCCACCCAGGCATCCTGCCTCAGCAACCAGAAACAATTGGGACTGGCGTTCGCGATGTATGCCAATGATTTCGCTGACCATATTGTTCCTTCGCTGGCGACCTCCGGCGGCACGCCTGTTGATGCTGACGGTTATTGGGGGCCCCCAAATACTGCGGCCTGGTTTACTTCTGCACAAGCTTTGACTAGTGTTCAGGCTCAATTGCGGACCAATAACTTGCTTTACCAATTTGCTCCCAATGTGGACGTTTATCATTGTCCTGGGGATGTGCGTTTGAATTTAACTCCTAACTTTGGTATTCCTAACCAAATGGGCTGGGCCTATGACAGCTATGCCAAAACGGACAACGTGGGGGGAGAAGGGAAGGGTAATATGGTGCCTTATGCCAAGGTATCCCAAATCGCTAGGAGTTCGGATACGTTTGCGTTTATGGAGCAAACCGACAACCGGGGCTATAACGTCGGCTCATTCGAATTCGATTGGAACGGTGGCAACGGCAACCAAGCCTATGTGGACATCATCGCCATGTTTCATGGCAACGTAAATACCGAGGGCTTTGCGGATGGTCATGCGGAACATAACAAATGGAATGATCCGCTGCTCGTCAGTCAGGGTATTGCCGCCGCCCGTACGGGCACTGTTTCTGTATATGCCACCCAGCCGGCTCACTCGGGGATTGACTACGGTTACGTTTCTTCGCACTGGCTTTTTCCGGCTAACCCTTAAGCCGGTGATATGAACCATGCGTTGCGGATCCATCGATAAGATTACCCGGGCAGTGGTTGTGTTTAACCACCGGCTGGGTTGGGCATAAGGTTGTCCACGCCCTGCTGTTACCGCTTATGAGAAAAATGCCAACCTTCCTGACTTGGCAGGCCTTTTTATTTGTGATCTTGATCAGCCTGGCTTTCTTGACCATTTCACCAGTCCTCCAGGCGGCTCCCACCAATACCGTCTATTCGGCGACCTGGGCCTCCGTGGATCAGCATAATCCCGCGCCCGAGTGGTTTCAGGACGCCAAATTCGGCATCTACTTTCATTGGGGTGTGTTCAGCGTTCCCGCCTACGAGAATGAGTGGTATCCGCGTGATATGTATAAGACGAGCGACGCCGCTTATCCCCATCATCTGGCCACCTTTGGCGATCCGTTTGGCACTTCTCAAACGGTGCCATTCTTTCCCTATAATTACTTCATCGATGGCCACACCAACTTGGCCGGCCAGTTTGTGCAATTTGCGCCCAAGCTGGTGTCGCAGGGCGGCAATTGGGATCCCGATGCCTGGGCCCAGTTGTTTTTGAATGCGGGCGCCAAGTTTGCCGGGCCGGTGGCCGAGCATCACGACGGTTTTTCCATGTGGGCCAGCCAGGTCAATCCGTGGAATTCGGTCGCCAAAGGACCGCATTTGGATTTGGCCTCTATCTGGGCCGCCGCCATCCGCGCCAAGGGGCTGAAATTCATGATGGCCATGCACCATGCCTATAATTTCAACGGCTATTATGGCTATGTTCCCGCGCAAACGGATCCCGCCTTGCAGCAATTGTTCGGACAATTGTCCACCGCGCAGGAAAATGCGCTCTGGTTGGCCCGGCTGCAGGAGATCATTGACGGGTATCAGCCCGACCTCATCTATCAAGACTTCGACCTGAATAAGATTCAGCAAGCCCAGCTTCTCGGTTTTCTTTCCTATTACTACAACAGCGCGCTGGATTGGAATAAGGAAGTCGTGGCCACCTACAAGGATGGCTTGGACAACCTCGGCGAAGTTTACGATTACGAGCGCGGCGGGCCGGCGGGCATCACCACGCCTTACTGGGAAACCGACGACAGCGTCAGTCCCACCAGTTGGTGTTATACCACCGGCATGAGTTATTATGCCACCAACGCCCTGATGGATGCCCTGATTGACCGGGTCAGCAAAAACGGAACCATGATTTTGAACATCTCGCCCATGGCCGACGGCACGATTCCGCAGGCGCAGCAAGGCATCCTGCTCGGCATCGGCGACTGGTTGGGCCGGTTTGGCGAAGCCATTTATTCCACCCGCGCCTGGGCAAACTATGGCGAAGGCCCTACGTCCATGGGCGGCGGGGCGTTTGTGACGCCCATTGCCGGCACCAGCACGGATATCCGGTTCACTCGCAATAAGGCCAACAACACTTTGTATGCGATCGTGCTGGGCTGGCCTGGTTCGCAATTCAACATCACCACGCTGAATTCGGCGGCCATCAGCCTGACCACGTTGACGAATGTGCAACTGTTGGGCAACACTGCCGGGACTTATCTGCCGCTGAACACCTATGCGCAGGACTCCTACGGCCTGCATATCACCCTGCCGCCGCAACCTTACACTAACATTGCTTATGTGGTGAAGCTCATGTTTTCCGGGACCATCCCCAATTACACGCTGGTCTATCCGTCCTTTTTTAACTGGTCGGCACCGGTGCCCATCACCACGGCGGATGCCACGCTCAACCTGTTCGGCACCATTGTCGGGGCCGCGAGCTTTGCCAAAACGGCGCCGGGCACGGTGACCCTGTCCAGTGGCGCGAGCATAGTTTTCAAAAATGACAATTCCGTGGCCTCCTGCACCGGCAAAGGCACGGGCACCGGCTCCTTTACGGGCAACACCGGCAATGCCAACTTTAACACCGTGCTAAATGCCTTTAACTACGATGGCGGCCCTAAAATCATCACGCTTAAAAATCTGACGGTCGGTCAGAATTACTCGGTTCAGTTGTTCGCCTTGGATGACCGCAACGACAACACCCAGGAGATTTTGCGTCCGGCCAGTTTTCAGCCGCCGAATAATCCCAGCAATGTTTCCGCCACGTTTTTGATGGGCAGCAACGATTATGTGATCGGCACCTTCACCGCCCCGCCGAACGGCGGGAGCCCGACGGTAAACTTGAACCTTCAGGAAAACCTGCCCACCGGCGGCAACGGAAACATCAATGCTTTGGTGGTGCGCGCGCTTCCGGCGATGCTGTTGAATTGTCAGCCGGCGGCCGGTGGCCTCTTACAATTGCAATGGGCGCAGGGAACCTTGCTCGAAGCGACCAACCTGTCCGGTCCCTGGGTGACGAATACGGCCGCCCCGCCCTATTATCTTGCCCCGGCCGGCGGGCAGAAATATTACCGAATCCGGTTTCAATGAAAATTGAAAGCCGGAGAAAATGCGCCGCCTGGCCGCCCCGAAGCCCAGATCTTGTCCTCAAACTCGCGCTGCGGTAACAGTGGTCATGAGTAAATTTGTTCCTTATGAAAACGAAACCGGCCTCATTGGTTCGTCAGCCGTCTAGGTTCGGGCTGTTGATCAGCTTGGCTCTCTTGACGCTTGCACCAGTCCTCAAGGCGGCTCCCACCAACACCGTCTATCAGGCAACTTGGGCCTCGGTGGATCAGCATAATCCCGCGCCGGAATGGTTTCAGGATGCCAAATTCGGAATTTACTTCACTTGGGGCGCATTCAGCGTTCCGGCCTATGAGAACGAGTGGTATCCGCGCGATATGTATAAGACCAGCGATGCCGCCTATCCTTATCATGTCGCTACTTATGGTGATCCGTTTGGCACTTCGCAAACCGTGCCATTTTTTCCGTATAACTATTTTTTGGATGGTCACAACAATCTGGCTGGCCAGTTTGTGCAATTTGCTCCGAAGCTGGTGTCGCAGGGCGGCAATTTTGATCCCGACGCCTGGGCGCAACTATTTGTTAATGCCGGGGCGAAATTTGCCGGGCCGTTGACCGAGCATCATGACGGTTATTCCATGTGGGCCAGCCAGGTGAATCCGTGGAATTCCGTCAGCAAAGGTCCGCACTTGGATCTGGCCTCCCTTTTTGCTGCCGCCATCCGCGCCAAAGGGCTGAAATTCATCGTGACCATGCATCACGCCTACAATTTCAACGGTTACTATCAATATGTGCCGGCGCAAACCGATACCAATTTGCAGCAGCTGTTTGGTCAGTTGCCCACCGCGCAGGAGAATACGCTGTGGTTTCAAAGATTGAAGGAGCTGATTGATAATTATCAACCCGATCTCATCTGGCAGGATTTTTACCTGAACAAGGTTCAGGAAGCCCAGCGCCTGAATTTTCTCGCCTATTATTACAACAGCGCGCTGGATTGGAACAAGGAGGTGCTGGCCACCTACAAGGACGGGTTCGACAGCCTGGGTGAGATATATGATTATGAACGGGGCGGTCCGACGACCATCACTCGTCCTTACTGGCTGACCGACGACAGCATCAGCAGTTCCACCTGGGGTTATGTCACCGGCATGACTTACTTCAACACCAACGCGCTGATTTGCGCGCTGATTGACCGGGTCAGCAAAAATGGTAATTCGCTGTTGAGCATTGCCCCGATGCCTGACGGCACGATTCCGCAGGTGCAGCAAAACATCCTGCTCGGCATCGGCGACTGGCTGGGCCGGTTTGGTGAAGCCATTTATTCCACGCGTGCCTGGGCGGTCTTTGGCGAAGGCCCGACAAAAATGGGCGCCGGCGTCGGATCTCAGACAACCCCGGTTGCCGGCACCAGCGCGGACATCCGGTTCACCCGGAACAAGGCGACCAACACGTTGTATGCGATTGTAATGGGCTGGCCCGCCTCGCAATTCAACATCACCACGCTGAATTCGGCGGCCATTGACCTGACCACGTTGACGAATGTGCAATTGCTGGGCAATACCGCCGGGACTTATATCAATTTGAACGCCTATACGCAGGATATGGCCGGCTTGCATATTACGACGCCAGTGCAGCCCTACACCGCAACGGCATATGTGATTAAATTGATGTTCTCCGGCCAGATTCCGCCGTTGGTGACCGGAAGCATGCCGCCAGCGCTGGTCAAGGTCGGCACGGGAACTTTCACCTTGACGAGTGCGAATACTTACACGGTGCCGACGAAAATTCTAGGCGGCACACTGGCTTTGGCGGGTGGCGGTTCAATTGCCAATTCACCGGCCATCGCTATTTCTGCGGGCGCAGTCTTTGATGTGAGCGGGACGATTGGCGGCGCGCTGACGCTGGCGGCTGGGCAGACCCTTTCCGGGGCCGGTTCGGTGAACGGTAACTTTACCGTCGGCAGCGGGGCGATCTTGGCTCCGGGCAGTCCGGTCGGGACATTGACGTTCAGCAACTCGCTCACTCTGACCGCTGGGAGCACAAATATTTTCGCCATCAGCAAATCGCCCTTGACCAACGATGCCGTGAATGTTGGCGGAAACTTGAGCACCGGTGGCACCCTCATTGTCACGAACATCGGCACCAATGCGCTGGTGGCGGGTGACAGCTTTAAGCTGTTGACCGCCGCGAGTTATGCCGGAAGTTTCAGCAGCCTCACCCTGCCGGCTTTGGCTTCAAGTTTGTATTGGGATTCCAGCGGACTTGGCACCGACGGCACAATTCGGGTCGCCGCCAGAAATCTGCCAGCCATCGGCAAGTTTGGTGTTTCCGCTGGCAGCCTGGTTGTGGATGGCACGAGCGGCATGACCAACGGAACTTATTACGTTCTGACGTCAACCAACCTCGCCACGCCGCTGGCCAACTGGACGCGGTTGCTGACGAACCAGTTCGACGCCGCCGGCGGCTTTAATTTCACGAACGCGATGGATCCCAATTCACCGCAATGTTATTATCTTCTGCAAGTGCCGTGAATGAGCGCCTTGCCACAGCTAATTTTATGAAGCCGACACAATTTCGAATTTTTCCCCGGATCGTCGGCCTGTTTTTGCTGGCGGGCGTGCTGCCGGTCCGGGCCGCCGTCATCACCTGGGCCTCGCCGGTGAACATTTCAGGCGACGCCGACGTGTCCACCTCCGGCATATTAAATTACGCTGAAACCTGGGGGCAAAACGGCGCCGCCGTCAACGGCGTGACCTTCGCGTATGTCACGAGCAAAACGGGCGATGCCAATGTCGGAATCGCATTTGGTTCCACCGCCGGCATCGACAAGAGCGGCGAGGGCACCGGGGGCGTACCTTATTCTGGTTTGTCCGCCGTCTATAAAGTCCTTGTCAAGGGCACGGTCTGGGCCAACGTCGGCACGCCGGGAACCGTGACGTTGAACAATTTGACGGTGAGCAATCTGTATCAGGTGCAAATGTGGGTGAACGACAGCCGGGGCGGCAATTACGCCACGCGCGTCATCACGCTCGGCAGCGCGGGCGGCAGCCCGGTAAGTCTGGCCCACTATGTCGGCGGCACGGCCACCTCGCCGGCGGGCGGCCTCGGACAATATGTCATTGGAACTTTTATTGCGGATGGCGCTTCCCAAGTCATCACGGTGACCGACAGTTGCACCGCCGGCGCTCCCGGCAACCAGATCAACTCCCTTCAACTCCGGTATATTGGCACCAACAACGTAACTGCCGGTGGCACCAACGGAACTTGGAATGTTGCGGCCAGCGGCTACTGGAGCGTCGCTGGCAATTGGAGCAACGGCATTCCCGACGGTGGTTATTCCGCCGACTTCAGCACCCTGGACATCACCAGCGATATCACGGTTCACCTTGATTCGCCCCGAACGGTTGGCAACCTTGTTTTTGGCGACCCGGTTCCCGCAACGGCGGCGGGCTGGATATTGGATAATAATTCGAGTGCGGGAAATATCCTTACGCTCACCGGCGCAATCACCGTCAACCCCCTCGGCACCGGCAAGGCCGCGACCATCAGCGCGGCGATTTCCGGCCCGGCGGGTTTGACGAAGGCTGGCACCGGTCCACTGAAACTTTCGGGTGCGAACACGTTCAGCGGCGGCACCACGGTGGGCGCAGGCATGATTCAGGTCGGCAACAATCAGGCATTTGGAGCCAACAACAGCTCCGTCACCATCGCCACGAACGCCGCGCTGGATGTGAACGGCTTCACGCTGAACGGATCCGCTGGCAACAACTACAACGTCGTTTCGGTGATGGGCACCGGACTTGGCGGCACTGGTGCCATCATCAACAGCGGTGCGGATCAAATCAGCGCGTTGCGGAACATTACTCTGGCCGGCGATGCCACCATTGGCGGAACGGGTCGCTGGGATGCCCGCGCGGTAACAGGCGGGACGGCGACACTGGCCGGCAACGGTTATGATTTGACCAAGGTCGGTGCAAATTACATCGCCGTGGTGGGAGCCGCCGCCGTGGCCAGCATTACCGGCGTCAAGAACATCAACCTCAACGGCGGCACGTTGTCACTGGCGAACAATATCACGGTGGACAACAACACTCCCGGCAGCATTTTCATCAACAGTTCCGGTTTTCTGGATGCGGGCAACTGGGGCAGTTCGCCCGGCGTGGTGGTCAACAAACCCATTGTGCTGGCGGGCGGCACCGTGGAGACGGATACGACGGCCACGGGAGCCGGTGGCAATGCGACCATCGCCGCCGGCATTACTTTGAATTCCGGCGGGATGGACACCATCGCGCCGCATTCAACTTCAACCCTGACATTAAATGGCGCGATTGCCGATGGCAGCACCAATGCCTTGACCTTTACCGGCACCGGAACCACGTTTCTCGGCGCGGCGAACACCCATGACGGAACCACGACGCTCAATTCAGGCACGTTGACGTTGGGTAATCAGAATGCGCTCCAGAACAGCACATTGATGATGAACGGCGGGACATTGGTGTTTGATAGTTCGGTCACTGCCAACGTGTTCATTTTAGGCGGATTGGCCGCCGGCGCGAGCGGCACCGGTTTCGACCTTGCCTTGCAGAACAATGCTGGAACCCCCATTGCCCTGGTGGTGGGTGGCAACAACACAAACACCATTTACTCCGGGGTGCTAAAATGAGGTGGACTTTCACCCGCAATTGTCCTGTTAATTGGCATGAATGCCGCGCGATTTCGCTCTCAATCAATTATGAAAATTATGAACACCAAACTTCGATTCTTAATCCTTTTGGGCACCGCAGCCTTTGCAAACTGCGGACGCGCGCAAATCCTCAGTGACCCCATTCCTGAAACCGCCGTGCCCACCGTCATCGTCAGCACGACGAATGAACCGGTGACACCGGGGAAATTCTCGCCGACATGGGACTCGCTGCACCAGTATCAATGCCCGGACTGGTTTCGCAACGCGAAGTTCGGCATCTGGGCCTGCTTCGGCCCACAAAACGTGCCGGAGGTCGGCGACTGGTATGCGCGCAATATGTATGTGGAAGGCAGCAAGCAAAATAAATTTCACGTCGCCCATTACGGGCCGCCATCACAGTTTGGTTTCAAGGATGTCATCCACCTCTGGAAGGCGGAAAACTTTGACGCGGAAAAGCTCATCGCGCTCTACAAAAAAGTGGGCGCGCAATATTTTTTCGTCATGGCCAATCACCACGACAACTTTGATATGTATGATTCCAAGTATCAGCCGTGGAACAGCGTGCAGGTCGGGCCGCACCAGGACATCGTCGGTGATTTCGCCAAGGCTGCACAGGAACAGGGGCTGCGTTTCGGGGTCAGCGTCCACGCCGCGCACGCGTGGAGTTTTTACGAGATCGCCCAGAGCTCTGACAAAACTGGCCCGCTCGCCGGCGTGCCTTACGACGGCAAATTGACGAAAGCCGACGGCAAGGACAAATGGTGGGACGGCCTCGATCCGCAGGATCTCTATGCGCAAAATCACACGCCCAGTTTGAAATTCAGCAATGCCAATTCCATTCACGCCCAGTGGAACTGGGAAAATGGGGCGAGCATCCCCGACCAGGCCTACTGCGACAAGTTTTACAACCGCACGATTGACCTGGTGCATAAATACAAACCCGACCTCATTTATTTTGACGACGACGCTTTGCCGTTGTGGCCGGTCAGCGACGCCGGTTTGAAGATCGCCGCCGACTTTTACAACTTCAACATGCAGCAGCACGACGGCAAGCTGGAGGCCGTTTTGTTCGGTAAGATGCTCTCGGAGAGCCAGCAGAAATGCATCGTCCGCGACATCGAGCGCGGCGCGTCCAACAAAATCGAGGACCAACCGTGGGAGACGGACACCTGCATCGGCAACTGGCATTACGACCGGTCACTCTACGACAAAAACCGTTACAAAAGCGCGAAGACCGTCATTCAAATGTTGTGCGATATCGTCAGCAAAAATGGCGATTTGCTGCTCAACATTCCCGTGCGCGGCGACGGCTCGATTGACGACAAGGAACAAGACGTGCTCGCAGGCATTGGCGCGTGGATGGACGTGAACAAGGAATGTATCTTCGACACGCGCCCGTGGAAAGTTTTCGGCGAAGGGCCGGCCTCGGAAGGCGCGGCGCTTTCCGCGCAAGGTTTTAACGAAGGCAAAGGCAAGCCCTTCACTGCCGCCGACGTGCGCTTCACGACCAAGGGCGACACGCTTTACGCCATCGTGCTCGGTGCGCCGAAACAGGATATTGCGATCAAGTCGCTCGGCACGGCGGCGAAGCTGCTGGACAAAAACATCGGCAACATAACGCTGCTGGGCAGCGACGAGAAAGTGGAGTGGACGCAAACGGACGCGGCCCTCACCATCAAGACCCCGGCTAAATCGCCGAATGACATCGCCATCGTCTTCAAGCTGGCGTTGAAATAAAATCCGCAGGACCGGCAAGCTGCCGGTTTCACTACCGTTTTCCGCGTCCGTTGCCGGACGAAGCCAGCATCGCTTCGGCGTGCTGGCGCGCGGCGTCGGTCTGGCCGCCGAGCATTCGCGCCAGTTCAGTAATGCGCGATTTTTGGTCGAGCAGCGTGATCTCGGAAATGGTCCGGCCATTTTTAAGCAGCTTGGTCACGACGTAATGTGCGTCCGCCGGCGCGGCGACCTGCGGCAGGTGCGTGATGCAAAAAACCTGCCGCTTCGCCGCGATCTGTTTCATTTTTTCGCCCACGGCATTCGCCGTCTCGCCGCCGACATTCGCATCCACCTCATCAAAAACCAGGACGGGAATTTCGTCTTCGGCCGCGAGCACGGTTTTCAACGCCAGCATCACCCGCGCCATTTCGCCGGACGATGCGATGGCCCGAAGCTGCTTGGCCGGCTCGCCGAGGTTGGGGGCGAATTGGAATTCGATGGTGTCGAAGCCAGAGGAGTTGGGAGATGGAAGTTGGGTGTTGGGGCTGTTCCCCATCTGCCATCTGCCATCTCCTATCTGCTTTTGTTCGATGTCGAACTTACTTTGCTTGAAGCCGAGGTCGGCGAGCTGCCGGCTCACGGCCTTGGCCAGCAGCGGAATCACCTTCTGGCGCGCGGCGGAAAGCTTTTTGCCGGCGCTTACAATTTCGGCGTCGAGTTTTTCCAGCGCGGCGTTGAGCCGCGCAAGTTCCGCATCGCGGCTTTCAAGCGCCTGCAATTTCAGCTTCGCCTCGTCGCCGAAAGCGATGACCTCGGCCAGCGTGGCGCCATGTTTGCGCTTGAGCGTGTGGAGCAGATTCAAGCGCTCCTCCAATTCCGCCAGCCGCGCGGGATCCACGTCCACCTTGTCGGCATAGCGCGAAAGCTCGGTCTGCAAATCGCGCAATGTCTCGCCCGCCTGCGCGTGCAGATCGACCAAGTTTGCCGCGCCAGCATCCACGCGCTGCAGCTCCGCCAGCACGCGGCCGATCACGCCGGATTGCGTGAGCAGCGCAGTTTCATTCTCGCTCAAGGCGTCGAGCGCGGCCTGGCTCAATTGCAGCAGCTTGGCCGCGTTGCTGGCGCGGTTAAATTCCTCCTCGACTGATTTGTCCTCGTCCGGCTGCAAGCGCGCGGTGGAAATTTCCTGCACCTGAAAGCGCAAAAGGTCGAGCTGCTGCGCGTAAGTTTTTTCATCCACGATCAACGCAGATTTTTCGTTTTCCAAAACGCCGCGGCGGCGGACAAGTTCACCAAACAAAGAGCGCTCCGGTTCCAAACCACCAAACGCGTCTAAAATCAAAAGCTGTTTCGACGCATGAAGCAGCGATTGATGATCGTGCGGGCCGTGCATATCCACCAGCCATTCGCCGATGCTGGTGAGCGTGGCGAGCGTGGTCGCCGAGCCGTTGACGAACTGGCGGTTCGTGCCGGCGCTCGTGAACGTGCGCTTGAGCACAAGCTGATGTTCCTCGCACGGCTCCAGACCGTTCTCCTCCAGAAAATTTTTCAGCGGCGCGCGCAGTTTTTTTGTGTCGAAGACGGCCTCGACCGAGCAGCTCTCCTCGCCGCTGCGGATGAGCGTACGGTCGGCGCGTTCGCCGAGGACGAGGTTAAGCGCGCCGATGATGATGGACTTGCCCGCGCCGGTTTCCCCGGTAATGACATTGCAGCCCGGCTGAAGCTCGAGCGTGAGGTCGCTCACCAAGGCAAGGTTTTTAATGCGCAACGTCGTCAACATGGTCAAATTTCGTGCCACAGATAAACACAGATGGGCACAGATGCAAAAAAGAAATTGCGGTGGTGTTACTCTCTCTCCGCCGAGAACCGGGGGAACTGTCTGGTATAAATTCCGGAGCGCGGCTGTGCGCGCAGCGTCAGCCGCAGCGCGTTGAAAATGCTGCGGCTGGTCTTCGACCCAGCCGCGCTCCATTAAAACAGGACACAACCCCAGCGGGCGCGCACCGGCGGAGGGCGTTTGCGTTATAACAAACGTGGCCTGTGTATTAATAAACACCGTTTGCGTATTGAAGAATGGCGTTTGCGTATTGAAGTGCGGGCACTTCAGCGCCTCATTGGCGGACATCCTTATGAATAATTGGCTGATTATCAATGAAGTAGCCGAAATTGGTCAAAAAGCGACAGTTGGGCGGCTCAAAACTCCCCGTCCGTAGCGACGCATAGATCGCCGCAAACTAAATTCAATGTGGCGGCGCCCTGCCGAGACGCCGCTACAAAAAACTGCACGATTCATTTTCATTCGCCGAATTTCGCGGTTCTGCTAACTTCAAAATCGCATGGCGTTTGAATTTACATTTCTCGGCAGCGGCACTTCGCAGGGCGTGCCGCTCATCGGCGTGGAGTATCCGACGGAATATCTGGCCAATCCGAAGAACTGGCGCACGCGCCCGGCCATCTACGTCGCCACGGACAAAGTGAAGCTCGTCGTGGACACGCCGCCGGAATTCCGCCTCCAATGCCTGCGCGAAAAAATCAACCACCTCGACGCCGTGCTGGTGACACACGCGCACGCCGACCACATCCTCGGCATGGACGACTGCCGGCGGTTCTGTGATATGCTCGGCGACAAGCCGCTGCCGATTTACGCCAGCGAGGCGACGATGGTGCATTTGCGACGCGTATTCATTTACGCCTTTCACCAAGGCCCGTGGCCGAAGGGTTATTTTATTCCCGAAGAACACGTCATCACCGGGCCGTTTGAAATCGGCGACTTGACCATCACGCCGCTGGACCTGCCGCACGGGCGGATGACCACCACGGGCTTTTTGTTCGAGCAGGCCGGCGTCAAACGCCTTGCTTATTTGAGCGACTGCAAGGAGGTGCCGGACTTGGTGGTGGAAGCCGTGCGCGGGGTGGAAATTGCCGTGCTGGATGCACTGCGGCACAAGCCGCATCCGACGCACATGTGCCTCGACGAGGCGCTGACGGCGGCGCGGCGCATCGGCGCAGCGCGGACTTATTTCACGCATCTAACGCACGATTACGACCATGACAAGTCGCAGGCCGAATTGCCGCCCGGCGTGATGCTGGCGTGGGACGGTTTAAAAGTTCAAGCGACCACATGAAAATCATCCCCGTCATTTTCGCCGCCGCCATTTTTTTGAGTGGCAGCCTCCCGGCACAATCGGCCGACAACGCGGCGTTCACGCCGACGAATCCGCCGGAGCTGAAACCGCTTGCCAGCCATCACACGCCGGCTTACGCAGCCGCCAAGTTGTTTCAGCACGGTGTGAACCTGGGCGACTACCTGGAAACCGGCCGCCGGGGCGGCGTGAAAATTGCCATCACAGATTTCGCGCAGATGAAACATGAAGGCTTTGATCATGTGCGCGTGCCGGTCGGCTGGCAGCATTACGCCGGGCCGGCACCGGATTTCACGCTGTCGCCGGAAATTTTCGCGCGCGTGGACTTTGCCGTGACCAACGTGCTCGCCAACGGCATGGCCGTGATGATCAATATCCATCATTTCGACGAACTCGACCGCGATCCGGCGGGCACCACCGAGGAATTTCTGGCCCTCTGGCGGCAGATCGCGGCGCACTACCAAGACTTTCCACCGCAACTGGCGTTCGAACTGGACAACGAACCACACGAAAAGGCAACGACGGCGATGATGAATCCTATCTACGCCCGCGCCATCGCGGAAATCCGCCAGAGTAATCCGCTACGGACGATTTTCGCCGAGCCCGGCGACTGGGGCAGCATTGGCGAATTGAAAAACCTCGCGCTGCCGGCGGACGACAACGTAATCGTCTCGGTGCATTGCTATGAGCCGTTTCATTTCACCCATCAAGGCGCGAGCTGGACCGGCGAGGATTTCAAACAGACCGGCGTCATCTTTCCCGGTCCGCCGGCGCAGCCACTGGTGCCGGACGCCAACCTGAACCCGAAACCGTGGGTGCTGGACTGGTTCAAAAAATACAACACGCTGCCGACGGACAAAAATCCGAGCAGCCCGCTGGCGTTCGCCGGCAAACTGAAATATCTCCATGCGTGGTCGGATTATTACGGTCGCCCGGTGCATCTCGGCGAATTTGGCGCCTACATCAAGGCGGATTCCCAGTCGCGGTCGAGTTTTTATTCCGCCTTCCGACAGGCAGCGGAGGCGGAAAACCTCGGCTGGTGCATCTGGGATTGGAACGCGAATTTTCGATACTGGGACGAACAAAACCAACGTCCCCTGCCGGGAATGCGCGCCGCTCTTTTTGGTGAAACCAAATGAACCCACTGCGCCGCCAGCGGTCGAATCTCCGCCTTATGAATTTTATCCGGCTGTTTTTTCTACTGCTGCTCGCGCCGCTGGGGGTTCGCGCCGGCGGCGATGAGGTGGTGGTGATTTACAATTCGCAGGTGCCGGCGTCCAGGGCGGTGGCAGAGCATTACGCGGCGGCGCGGCAGGTGCCGGCGAACCAGCTTTTCGGCTTTGCGCTGACCACCAACGAAGTCATCACGCGGGCGGATTTCACGGATTTTCTGCAACGGCCGCTGGCGGTCAAACTGGCGGCGACCGGCCTCTGGCAATTCGGCCCGGTTGAATTTCCCGCCAGCGGCGGACTACCGGCGCACACTGACGAACGCGTGGTGGCGTCCAAAATCCGCTACGCCGTCCTGTGCTATGGCGTGCCGCTGAAAATCGCGCCGAGCGACAGCCTGGAAACCTACATGGACAAGTTCATTGAGAAATTCGCGGATGAAAGCACGCGCGCGAAACTGCGCCACAACGAAGCCGCCGTGGACTCGGAACTCGCGTGGCTGCCGCTGGTCAAGCTGAAGGTGCCGCTGACCGGGCCGCTAATGAATCCGTTCTACCTCTGCACCAATCGCGCGGCCCTGAACTGCACCAACGGCATTCTGCTGGTGGCGCGGCTGGACGGTCCGACGCCGGAGATCGCCAGCGGCCTGGTGGACAAGGCGCTGGCCGCCGAAAGCAACGGCCTGTGGGGCCGCGCTTATTTTGACACGCGCAACCTGCCAACGAACGATGTTTATTATCTGGGCGACTTGTGGCTGCTGGCCGGCGCGGAAGTGTGCCGCGAGGTAGGTTTTGATACGGCGGTGGACACGAACGCCGACACGTTGCCGGAAGCCTATCCGCTGAGCCAGGTGGCAATCTACGCCGGCTGGTATGACGGCGACGTGAGCGGGCCGTTCAAGCGGCCGACCGTGGAGTTCATGCCCGGTGCATTTGCGTATCACCAACATTCCTTCAGCGGGGAAACCCTGCGCAGCACCACCCAGCGCTGGTGCGGTCCGCTGCTGGCCAAGGGCGCGACCTGCACGATGGGCTGCGTATATGAGCCTTACCTGCAATTCATGCCCAACACCGGCTTTTTTTTGCAGGCTTTTTGCAGCGGCTACACCTTTGGCGAGGCGGCGTGGGCGGCGCAAGTGGCCTTGTCTTGGCAGACCACCGTCATCGGCGACCCGCTGTATCAGCCGTTCAAAAAGACGCCGCCGGAACTGCACGCGCAACTAGCCCGCGCCAAAAGCCCGCTTATCGAATGGTCGTTTGAACGGCTGGTGAACCTGGACCTGGCTCACGGGCTGCGCGCGCCGCAACTGGAAAATTTTCTCGAAAATCTGCCGGTCACGGCCCGGAGCGCCGTGCTGACGGAAAAGCTGGCGGACATTTACGACGGGCTGGGCAAGCCAAGCTCGGCCATTGCCACCTGGCAAAACGCCTTGAAATTGAATCCCACACCGCAGCAGCGCATCCGCATTCGCCTCACACTCGCGGATAAACTGCTGGCTGAGGATCGTCCCGCCGAGGCGGCGGCAGACTGCCGGCTGCTCCTGGCCGAAGCGCCGGATTATCCCGGCAAAGTCGCCGTCGAGGAAAAGCTCAAGTCGCTGGAACTGAAAATCGCAACTGAAAGCAAACCATGATGGAAACACAAACCACCCGAAGCCCACGCAACATTTTACCAGCGCCCGGCTTTTGCCTGTGCGCGGCTTGTGTCTTGCGCGATTGAAAATCCCATGCCGGTCTTTTTCGACACCCACGCCCATCTCGACTATCCGGAATTTGAAAAGGATTTTCCGGAGGTTCTCGCCCGCGCGCAGGCTGCCGGCATCACAAAAATCATTTCCATCGGCACCAGCCTGGAGAGCAGCCGCCGCGCGGTTGCCCTCGCGGAACAGCATCCGGCCATTTATGCCGCCGTTGGCTGGCATCCGAGCGACGCGCTGGCGGCCCCCGCCGACCTGCGTCCGGCGCTGCGCGAACTGGCCCGGCATCCCAAAGTGGTGGCCATCGGCGAGACGGGGCTGGATTATTACCGGCTGCCATCCCTCACCCGTCCTGCGGACACCCTCTCCCATCCGATGGGTGAGGACGACGATGCGCATTATAAAAAACGGCAGGCGGATATTTTCCAGCAGCAGCTTGAAGTCGCGGCGGAATTGGGCCTGAACGCCATCATCCACCAGCGCGCCGCGTTCGACGACACATTGGCGCAACTCCAGCCGTTCGCCGGCAAAGTGCGCGGCGTCTTTCATTGCTTCGGCGAATCGGTGGCGCGGTTGCAGCAGATTATGGAAATCGGCTCAATGGTCAGCTACACCGGCATCGTCACCTTCAAAAACGGGCAGAACATCCGCGACGCCGTGGCCGCGACGCCGCTGGACAAATTCATGCTGGAGACGGACTGTCCGTATCTTGCGCCGGTGCCACATCGCGGCCAGCGCGGCGAACCGGCGTTCGTGAAGGAAATTTCCGAGACCGTGGCGCAGGTGAAAAATTGTTCACTAGCGGAATTGAGCGCGGCGACATGCCGGACGGCGCAGGAATTTTTCCCCAAACTCGTATGACCAAACAACAAGTCCTCGACCTCTATTTTCTCGACGCGCGGCACAAGCTGGTGGAGCTGGCGGCCTTCCTCGACCGCGTGGAGCGCGCCGAGGGCAAGGAGGATTTCCGACTGAAACGTTTCCGCGCCGCGCTCGCCGCACTGAACGGCAAAAAGAAACACAAGGCCAAGAGGGTCTTGCTCGACTTCAGCGACCCGACGACGAAGCCGATTACAAAAGCAACAGGCAAAGGAGCAGTTGGCGCGTGGCAACAAGGTTGAATATGTTCTCCAAGAGAATATTTTATTGGGTTATAGCTTTCCTAGTTTGTGTTTTTATCTCTGGTTGTAATTCTTCAAATCATCAGGTGTGGATATTGCCCAACAATGAAAAGATTGAATATCACGAAGGCCAAAATGATGGAGGGTTTACAGCAAACATTCCAGAATACATTAGGTGGGCAAGTGAAAAACGAGGAACCAACAGTGTTTTACTCGGTTATAATGGTAGTTATAAATCAATTGCTTTGCACTTAAACCAGAATCAAACACTTGCATGGATTACTGGAAAATATGCAGGCGCAGACAGACAATTTTACATAGCCGTGCTTGACGTGAAAGATTTTCAGATTGTTGACAGTGATTGCATGTGGGGATCGGAATCAAACATGAACTCTTTTGACATCAAACTTAAACATGAATTGGAACAATCAAGCGCGACTGCAACTGTGATTAAAGAACAAAAATAAATCCATGCACTACATTGAACCGCACGCCCACATGGTCAGCCGCACGACCGACGATTATGAGCGCATGGCGCTGGCCGGCTGCGCGGCCGTCTGCGAACCGGCATTCTGGGCGGGCTATGACCGCAGTTCCGCCGACGGCTTTCACGACTATTTTTGCCAGCTTACCGAGCATGAACCCAAGCGCGCCGCCAAATTCGGCCTGAAACATTTCTGCTGGCTCTGCATCAATTCCAAGGAAGCCGAGGACGTGCGGCTGGCCGAGGAGGTCATCGCGCTCATCCCGAAATTTCTCAACCGACCCAATGTCCTCGGCATCGGCGAAATCGGCTTGAACAAAAATTCCCGGAACGAACTGCGCGTGCTGGAAATGCAGGTCGAGCTGGCCGCGATACATGAGCAATTGATTCTGGTTCACACGCCGCACCTCGAAGACAAGCTGAAAGGCACGCGACTGGTTCTAGACGTTTTGAAAAACGACCCGCGCATCCGGCCGGAGCGCGTCATCATTGACCACGTCGAGGAACACACGGTGGGAATGGTGCTGGACGGCGGGATGTGGGCGGGCATGACCCTCTATCCGGAAACGAAATGCACGCCGGCCCGGGCGATTGACATCCTGGAAACCTACGGCGGCGAAAACCTCTGGCTCAACAGCGCCTGCGACTGGGGCGTCAGCGACCCGCTCGCGGTGCCAAAAACCGCGCTCGAAATGAGAAAGCGCGGTCACCTGGCCGGCGCAATTGAAAATATTATTTTCCAGAACCCCCAAAAATTCCTGCGCCAGTCGCCAAACTTCAAACTCCCGGACGACGGCAGCCAGGATTAAACTCGGCAAGCTGCGGCTGGCCGGGCCGTTGAATCATTTCACCAACTGAAACGCCGCCGGTTCGCCGGAAGCGGAATCGCTGGCGATCCACAATTGATATTTGCCCGGCTCGACGAGCCAGTGGCCTTGCGCGTCGAAATAGCCAAGTTCCTTTGCCGACAAAGTAAAGTTCACGCCGCGCGCTTCGCCTGGTGACAGGAGGATTTTCTGAAAACCTTTCAGTTCCCGCACCGGCCTCGGTCCGGCGGACGCCGCCAGCGCCCGCAGATAAAGTTCCGCCACCGCCGTGCCAGCCCGCGCGCCGGTGTTTTTGATCTGCGCCGACACAGTAATTTTGCCATTCACCGGCAGCGAGTTGGTACTCAACGTCACTTTACCAAAGTCAAACGTGGTGTAAGCCAGGCCGAAGCCGAACGGATAGAGCGGCGTGGTCGGCACATCCACGTAGTTACCGTGGTAATCGCCAAAGCCGGGCCGCCCGGTGTTGTAATGATTGTAGTAAAACGGCACCTGCCCGACATTGCGCGGAAAAGTCGTGGTCAGCCGGCCCGCCGGATCAGTCTGGCCGAACAGCACGTCCGCCACGCCGTCGGCCCCCTGCCCGCCCGGAAACCACGCCTCCAAAATGGCGGCGGCCTTTTCCTGAATGCGCGGCAGCGCCAGCGGACGGCCGTTGAACAGCACCACCACCACCGGTTTTCCCGTCGCGGCCACGGCATCGAAAAGCTGCTGCTGCCGGCCCGGCAGGCCGAGGTCAGTGCGGCTGGCGGATTCGCCGCTCCAATCCAGCGGTTCGCCGAGCGCCAGCACCACCACATCCGCCGCCTGCGCGAGGCTGACGGCCGCGGCGATTTCATTGGTGCCGGCCGGCCGTTCCTTGAGCGGGGTATAGTCGGCGAGGTTGAAAGCGCCTTTGGCATTGCCCGGCTCCAGGAGCGGACAGCCGCGGGCAACGGAGATTTGAAAATCAAAATTCAACTGCTTGCGCACGGCCTCGGCGAACGTGATCAGGTCGTTCGTGTGGGCGCGGGAATGCCACGGGCCGACCAGTTCCTGCGCATTCACCGCCAGGGGACCAATGAGCGCCAGCCGGTTGAGATGCGGCGAGAGCGGCAGCACGCCGTTTTTATTTTTCAACAGCACGCTGGATTTCGCCGCCGCCGCGCGCGCCAGATCCAGCGCGTCGTCCTGCAGATATGCCGTTTTGCAACGGGCCTCGTCGGTGAACGGATGATCAAACAAGCCTTTCTCAAATTTTACCGTCAGCACCCGGCGGACGGCATCATCCAATACTTTTTTGGAGATCGTCCCCTGCTCCACCTGCGACTTCAGCGTGTCGCGGTAGGCGGACGAAACCATTTCCATGTCCACGCCCGCCGTCAGCGCGAGCCGCGCCGCGTTGGTCGAGTCGGCGGCGATGCCGTGGTCAACCAGTTCCTCGACCGCGTCGTAATCGCTGACGATGAAGCCGGGAAACTTCCATTCGCCGCGCAAAATATCGGTGAGCGTGTGCCGGTTGCCGGTGGCGGGAACGCCGGACAAACAGTTGAACGCGCTCATCAGCGTCAGCGCACCGGCGTCCACGCCGGCCTGGAACTGCGGCAGATAAAAATTGCGCAGCGTGAACTCGGAAATTTCCGTGGTGTTGTAATCACGCCCGCCTTCCGCCGCGCCATAGCCGACGAAATGTTTAACGCACGCGACGACCTGGTTGGGGTCCGCCACATTGGTTCCCTGGAAACCGCGCACGCTCGCCGCCGCGTCGAGCGCTCCAAGATATGGGTCTTCGCCGAAACCCTCGGCGATGCGGCCCCAGCGCGGATCGCGCGCCAGGTCCACCATGGGCGCGAACGTCCAGTCCACGCCCGCGGCCGCCGCCTCGCGGGCGGCAATCGCCTCCGTTTTTTCAAACAGCCCCGGCTCCCACGCGCACGCCTCCGCCAGCGGAATCGGAAACGACGTACGAAATCCGTGGATGACGTCGTAGCCGAAGATAAGTGGGATGCCGAGGCGGCTTTGTTCCACGGCGAGATGCTGCAGTTTGTTGCGCATCACGGGCGATTCGATGAGCGCTTCACCGCCCAGAAACGAACCCAGCCCGCCCTGACGCAAGATGGCGGCATTTTTTTTATCCGCGTCGCGGCCCAGGTCCACCTGCCAGAGCTGGCCGATTTTTTCGTCCAGCGTCATCCGCTGGAGCAAATCTTTCACGCGCCGGGCGACGGGCTGCGCCGGGTCTTCATAGACATCCTTACGGCCGTTTTTGTCCAGATCAATCCAGCCGGTATGAAAAATCGGGGAATCGGCTACCGCCGTAAAGGCAATGATCAGCAGCGGAATGGTCGCGGTGAATTTCATCGGCAGAGACTTTGGCGGGAAGCCGGGAGAAATTCAAAAACAATTTCAGGCAAAGGCCGACCGCAATGGCGGGCAGCGAACTGCCCTCCCTACCTTTACAGACCCGCCACCAGCACCACAAACTCGCCTTTCAAACTGCGCTTTGCCGCGATCTCCAGCAGCGCTGCCGGCCGGCCGCGCAGAAATTCCTCAAACTTCTTCGTCAGCTCGCGCGCCAGCACCACCTCGCGTTCGGGATAAACCTCGTTCAACTCGCCCAGCAGTTTTTCGATGCGATACGGTGATTCGTAGAAAACCAAAGTGCCGGCAACGGCCTTCAACGATTCCAGCTGGTTTCGTCGCTGGCCGGACTTGTGCGGCAGAAAACCGACGAAATGAAATTCGTCCGTCGGCAGCCCGCTCGCCGTGAGCGCAGCGACCAGTGCGCAGGGACCGGCCACCGCTTCGACGCGGAAGCCGGCGGCGATGGCGGCTTTCACCACGCGCTCACCCGGATCGCTGATACCAGGACTGCCGGCATCCGTGACGAGTGCCACTTTTTCGCCGCGCCGAAGCCGCTCGATGATTTCCTCGCTTCGTTTCGCTTCGTTAAACTGGAAATAGCTCAACAGCGGTTTGCTGATGCCGAAATGTTTCAGCAGCTGCCCCGAATGGCGCGTGTCCTCGGCGGCCACCACGTCGCACTCGCGCAGGACGCGGAGCGCGCGGAGCGTAATGTCCTCGAGATTGCCAATGGGCGTGGCCACGAGGTAAAGCGTGCTGGCGGTGAGCGGCGGCAGAGCGGCATCCATGCGCTGAATAAAACAGAAATTCGCGACCAAATAAAATGGATTCGGCTGGCTGGGTTTTAACCACCGCGCCGCGATATTGCCGGAAATATAGAAATCCGGTAACCGCCTTGTCGGCTAGACAAAAATTGTCTGGTCACGGCCTGGACCGACGGAGGCGATATATAACCGCGCATTCGTCAGGTCGGAAATCGCCTTCAAATACTCGCGCGCCTTGGCGGGAAGCTGCTTAAACGTCTTGGCCTTGTCGGTCGGCGTGCGCCAGCCTTCAAACTCGACGTAAATCGGTTCACACGCGGCGAGGACATCCGCGTCGTTCGGCATGTAATCGTATTGCGTCTTGCCCTGGCGATAGGCGACGCAGACTTTGATGTTCTCCACCGTGTCGAGGCCGTCGAGGTTCGTGATGGCGAGGTCGTCAATGCCGTTGACCATCGTCGCATGGCGCGTGGCGACGGAATCAAACCAACCGCAGCGCCGGGCGCGGCCGGTGGTCGCGCCGAATTCGCGGCCCATGCCGTGGAGCAGGTCGGAAATCTCCGCGTTCTCCGTCGGCAACGGCCCTTCGCCGACCCGCGTGGTGTAAGCCTTCATCACACCGACGACGCGATCCATGCGATGCGGCGGCACGCCGGAACCGGTGCACGCGCCGCCGGCCGTGGTGTTCGACGAGGTGACAAACGGATACGTGCCGTGGTCAATGTCCAGAAACGTGCCCTGCGCGCCTTCAAACAAAATGTCCGCCTGTCCGCGAATGGCTTCGTGCAGCAAAACCACGGTGTTGGTGACGAACGGCTTGAGGTATTGGCCGGCTTTATTGTATTCCGCAAAAACCTGTTTGAAAGAAAGCTGCTTGGCGCCGAGCGATTTCAGCACGACGTTGTTTTCCTTGATGCGGGCGGAAAGTTTCGCTGCGAGCCGGGCCGGATCAACCAGATCGCCAACGCGCAAACCGACGCGCGCGGCCTTGTCGCCGTAGGCCGGGCCGATGCCGCGCTTGGTGGTGCCGATTTTATTTTTGCCTTTCAGCACTTCGCGCTGGGCGTCAAGCTCACGATGATAGGGAAAAACGACGTGCGCGGTTTCGCTCAAAACGAAATTCTTCGGCGTGACCTTGACGCTGATTTTCTTCAGCCCTTCGATTTCCTCGACCAGGCCGATGGGATCAACGACCACGCCGTTGCCGATGACGCAAAGTTTTTTCGGCCGCAATATGCCGGACGGCACAAGGTGCAAGACGTATTTCTTTTTGCCAAGCCAGACGGTGTGGCCGGCGTTGTTGCCGCCCGCGTAGCGGACAACGATGTCCGCCGACTCCGTGAGCACGTCAATGATTTTGCCTTTGCCTTCGTCGCCCCACTGGGCGCCGACGAGAATTGTGTTTGCCATAAATTGTTTTACTTCTGCGGCGGCGCTGCAGCGCCGCCCTGCCGCCGACAATAAAAATCCCCGGACAAAAATCCGGGGCAAAGCGGCGGGGTCTTTGCCTGAAGAAACTAGAAAACTGTGGCGGGCGTGTCAATTCGACTTTGCAAACAACTTCGCCGACCGGGCGAAGGCATCCGTCGGCATGCCGAGGTCGTGTTTCATCAGCACGTCACGGTCCCACGGATTATTTGTCCGCCAGATTTGCCACTTCTGCCGCAGCGACAGATGAAACGAATACCACGGCGACACCAGCGTGGTGTTGATGAGCGGAAAATCCGTGCCATAAACCAGCCGGCCGGAAAACTCCGGCTTGGTCAGCGCCTCCCGCAAACAGCCCGGCTTGTTGAGCTGGGTCAACGCGGAGATGTCCGTGTAAAGATGGGGATATTCCCGCATTAGCCGCGCCAGCCGATCGGGGCCGCGCTCGCCATGATATTTTTCCGACGACGCAATGTGCGCCGCCACCACCGGCACACCGAGGCTCAACGGCAGGCGCAGTTTTTCCGGGTCGCCAAATTCCTCGGCCGCGCGGGAAAAGGATTTTTCCCGGCCGGTGTGTGACAGCAGCGGCAGGTTCAGCGCCGCCATTTTCTGGTAAAACGGAATCAGCTTCGGATCGTCGGGATTGATTTCCATGATCGGCGGAATCCATTTCACCAGCACCGCGCCGTGCGCCTTGGCCCAATCCAGCCGCGCCAGCGCGTCCGGCCGATACGGATTCACCGATGCTCCAAACAAACAATTGGTGTGCCGCGCGCAAACGCCGGCGACGAATTCATCCGGCACAAAAACCTCCGTCCGGTTCGTGTCAAGATTGCCAACCGAATCCACGACGCCGTCGAGCGCGAGCAAAACAACCTGGCTTACAAAATGGCTGTGCGCGAGCGATTCGGAAATGCGGTCACCCACCAGATTGTCGCCCTGCGCCAAAAGTTCCTTTTTGGAAACGCCGAAGCTGTGTAGATAAATGCTGAACCGCCAGTTGTTCCGCAAACGCGGCGAAACCCAGCAACCGCTGCCGCCCGCACCGAGGCCGGCGATGTGGCAGTGCATGTCCACGATGCCGGCGGGAATCGGTTCCACCGGCCGGAACGGCCGCGCAAGAAGACAAATCCAAATGAAGCCGGTGGCGATGACAGCCACGAAAAGGATTTTCCGGCGGCGCATGGCGGCGGGAGATTTTAATTTGGTATTTTTCATGGCGTCAGCCTACGGGCAAAACTGCCAGAGCCGGGAATTGATAAAACTGGGCGCGGCATTGAAAAAACCAATCGTCAGCCGTTGGTGCCGGCCGGCAAACCGGCCCCGGCGACCGCGCTGACCGGCCTTGGGCACGGATTTTAATCGCAAATTATAGTTGCGCTGGGCGGCATTTGCCCGTAATTAAAGGACTGTCGAAGGTTCAGTCTGCGGCAGTTGCAGTGCAGACATTTTCCAAAGTTCACTTTTCCAACAATTTTTCGGAAGGGTTTCAGCCTTCGGCCACAATATTGTTATGAGCGAAACACAGGCAAACGGCGATAAAACGCCCAATCCCAACTACGGTGCCGGCTATCTCGAAATCTCCGAGAAAGGCTTCGGCTTCCTGCGCACGGCGCAAAACCATTTCCATCCCAAGCCGACGGACATATTTGTCACGCCGGACACCATTCGCCGCAGCTTCTTGCGCGAAGGCAGCTTTGTGGAAGGCGCCACGCAGCCGCCGCATCGCGGCACCAGTCCGCAGCTCCGAACGGTGGACAAGGTCAACGAAATGCCGTTTCAGGATTACACCAAGGCCGTCCGGTTTGAAAACCTGACAAGCATTGACCCGATTGAAAAATTCCAGCTCGAAACCACGCCCGACCTGCTCGAAACCCGCGTGATTGACCTCGTCACGCCCATCGGCAAGGGCACGCGCGGGATCATCGTCGCGCCGCCGCGCACGGGCAAGACCACGATCCTGAAGCAGATTTGCAATGCCATCACCACCAACCATCCGGACGTTCACGCGATGGTGCTGCTGATTGACGAGCGCCCGGAAGAAGTCACAGATTTTCAACGCTCGGTGAAGGCCGAAGTCGTCGCCTCCTCGAACGACATGGAACTGGAAACGCACGTCCGCCTTTCGCGCTTCATGATTGAGCGCTGCCGGCGCATCGTGGAATCCGGCAAGGATGTTTTCGTGCTGATGGATTCGCTGACGCGCATCGCCCGCGCCTACAATTCCGTTCACGGCGGCAGCGGCCGCACGATGACCGGCGGCGTGGACGCCCGCGCGCTGGAGATTCCGCGCAAGATGTTCGCCTCCGCGCGCAAGATTGAAAACGGCGGCTCGCTCACCATCATCGCCACCGCGCTGGTGGACACCGGTTCGCGCATGGATGAATTGATTTTCCAGGAATTCAAAGGCACCGGCAACATGGAGCTGATTTTGGACCGCAAGCTTTCCGACCGGCGTTTGTATCCCGCAATTGACATCCCGAAATCCGGCACGCGCAAAGAGGAAAAACTCTTCCCGGCAAAAAATCTCGAAGCCATCCGCAAACTCCGCCGCACGATGGTGGATTTGAATCCCATCGAAGCGATGGAAACGCTCACCGCCGCGCTCAAAAAATTCAAAACTAACGACGAGTTTCTGGCGAAGATGGCGGCGTGATCAGGGTTGAATCGCGAATGGTTAAATCGTTAAATCGGTTTTCCAATGCAACGATTTAACCATTCAACACAGCACGCTTTGCTTTCACGGCCACCGCTGGAGCGGATGCTGCGCATCCATCAGGCGTTGCTAACCGGTGGTTTTCCCAATGCCAGCAAGCTGGCGCACGAGGTCGAGGTTTCCACCAAAACCATTCATCGCGACATTGAGTTCATGCGCGACCGGCTGAACCTGCCAATTGAATTCGCGGCCAGCAACAACGGTTATTTCTACAACGGTGAAGTCAGCGGCTTTCCCACGATGCAGATCACCGAGGGCGAAATTTTCGCCCTCGTCGTCGCCGAAAAAGCCTTGCAGCAATATCGCGGCACGAGCTTCGAGAAACCGCTCCTAAGCGCCATCAAAAAAATGGAGCAGGCGCTGCCGGACACCATTTCGCTAAACCTCGCCGACATTGAGCAGACGATTTCCTTCCGCACGCGCGCGGAGCCAATTCTAAATCTGGAGATTTTCGACACGCTCGCCCGCGCCGTCGCCCAGCGGCAGCAGTTGGAATTGCATTACCGCAAACCCGGACAGGCGGCGGAAAAGCGGCTCGTGGACGCATATCATTTGGCCAACATCAACGGCGAATGGTATCTGTTTGCCTACGACCACGCGCGCAAAGACCTGCGCACCTTTGTTCCGGCGCGAATTCAATCCGCGAAGCCCACGGGCAAAACCTTCGAGCGCACGCAAAAATTCTCCCTGGAGAAACGATTGCGCGACAGCTTCGGCGTCCATGCCGGCGAAGGCGAATTTGACGTGGTCATCCGGTTCAACGCCCGCGCCGCCGATTACATCCGCGAAAAAAAGTGGCACGCGTCGCAAACCTTGCGCGATTTGAAGGCCGGCGGGGCGGAATTAAAAATGAAGCTTTCCAGCCTCGCCGAAGTGCAGCGCTGGGTCTTAAGCTGGGGCGGCGATGCGCAAGTGTTGAAACCCAAAGAATTGGCCGCATCCGTCTGCGCCGCCGCGAAAAAAATTCTCCGGCCAGCGGAATGAACGAATAGCGTCAGGCAAACCGCGCGCCACTTCATTGTTTCATGACAGGGAATTAAACGGCGAGACAAGATAAACCAAGTGCACGCTGGCGTCGGAAATTATTTGTAGTCGCGCAAACATTTCAAATTGTCCCGCAATAGCAGTTTATTCAGGCCGCCGCATATCAAAAAACTTCCCCGCACGACTGGCAACCCTTAATTTTACCCCGCTCAATTCGTCTACGAAAGCAGCTTTCAATCGTCACCGGCTCTCATTTCACCCGTCCCGATGGCAATTTGAAATTGGTGCGACGAACCCCAACATTGAAGCGCTGGACCATTCTTGAAATGGCGCGGGGCCAGCAACCGGATAAACTTAAAGTTTTCAAACCATAGTATCACGCGCGGCGGCCAGGTCTTTGGGCGCGGTGCGATTCTCAATTGAGCGGCCGGTTGGGAAGTCGTTCTTGGGCCAGTGATCCCGTTATTTTTTCACTGCTCCGAGCGGCAGGACGGTTTTGCCGGAAACTTCGTTCAGCACCTGCGCGAGGCCGGTGTAAATGGCGGCCAGCCCACAGACGATGCCTTCAAAACCGGTGGCGTGTTTGAAACTGGCGCTCGCACCGGTGAAGTCACCGATGGCGAGCAGGAAAAATAGAATTGTCAGCGTGCCAAAGACCACCTGCAAGGCGCGGTTCAACCGGAAGGTGCCGAGAAACATCACGGCGGTGAAGAGCCCCCAGATGGAAAGATAGGAGGCCAACGCGCTTTCGTTGGTGGCGGCGACGGTGGGAATGATTTTCGGAAGCACCACCAGCGCCACAAGCGAGAGCCAGAAAAAGCCGTAGGAGATGAAGGCGGTGGTGGCAAAGGTATTGCCCTTTTTCCATTCCATGATGCCGGCGATAATCTGCGCGGTGCCGCCGTAGCAAAGCCCCATCGCCAGGATCATACTGTTGAGTTCAAAATAACCAGCGTTGTGCAGGTTAAGCATCACAGTGGTCATGCCGAAACCGAGCAGGCCGAGCGGCGCAGGATTGGCGGAGGTATCTTTGAGTTGGGTGGTGGCTTCGTTCATGTCCAGTTTGGGTTGGGTTGAGTTTGGTTGGTGTGAACGGCGCGATGATTACACGGCCAAAACCACCGGGTCAAGCCCGGCGGCGGACGAAATGACGTCCCTTCCCGCCCCGGGTACCGGCTCCGTTTCATTTGTAACTGCGGCGTTTCTGCCGGCGTCTAATCGCGCGTCCCGGTATTCCGTTATCCACTATGAATTTTTACAAATTGGCCATGGTTGCACTGCTGTCGCTGCCGGCGGCGTTGCCAGCCGCCCTGTATCCGCCCGTCAAGATTTCCAACGAGACCGACGCCTATATTCTCGACAACGGGATCGTGACCGCCGAAATCTCGAAACGTTCCGGTGATCTGACTTCGCTCAAATACCGGAACCTGGAAATGCTCGACGAGCACGGCGACCGACAGGCTGCCTACTGGTCGCACAACGCGGCGCGCGGCAAACAAGCGGGACGCATCACGATTGATCCCAAGACCAACGGCGGCAAACGCGGCGAAGTTTCCATTAAAGGCATTTCCGGCGGCGCTCAGATGGGCAGCGGCCCGGGCGGCAGCGTCGTTGCGGACATCGAAATTCGCTATGCGCTCGGGCGCGGCGATGCGGGCGTTTATACTTATTCCATTTTCTCGCATCCGACGAATTATCCGGCCACTTCCATCGGCGAGGCGCGCTTTTGCATGAAGCTTAACGACGGCCTCTTCGACTGGATGACGGTGGATTCCAACCGGAACATGGAGATGATCACGACCTACGACTGGAACCACGGCACGCAGATGAATTTCAAGGAAGGCCGCCGCATGAACACCGGTCTTTACCAAGGCGAGGTTGAGCACAAATACGATTACTCCGCCAACCAGTTTGACGTGCGCGCGTGGGGCTGGTCCAGCAGCGCCCAGCACGTCGGCATCTGGCTTGTGAACCCGAGCGTGGAATACCTGAGCGGCGGGCCGACGAAGTTTGAGCTTTCCTCGCACCGCGACGCCACCTTCAACACTAACGCGCTCAACGCCCCCGCCCCGCCAACGCTCCTGAACTACTGGCGCGGCAGCCATTATGGCGGCAGCATCTGCAATATCGCCGCGACGGACGCATGGACGAAAGTCATCGGCCCGTTCGTGATCTACTGCAACGCGGGGAAAAATCCCGACGCCATGTGGCATGACGCGCTTGCCAAAGCCGCCAAGGAGGCGAAGGCTTGGCCTTACGACTGGGTTAACGGCGTGGATTATCCGCATAAGAACGAACGCGCGACAGTCAGTGGAAAAATCATCCTTGACGATCCGCAGGCACCGGGCTTGAAGATGAAAAACCTGCTCGTCGGCCTTACGGCCCCTGATTATGCGCCGGCGGTAATCCCGCGCGGCCCGCGCGACGGCGGGGGCGGCGGACGCGGCCGTGGACGCGGCGGACGCGGCGGGGGCACCAATGACAGCGTTGGCGCCACCAATACCAGCAGTCAAATTGAAACCGGCGCGACCAATCTACTCGCACACGCCGGCACCAATTACGACGCCGGCGAAACCGGCGGCTATGGCCTGGCCGGCGGTGGGGACGACGAAGAGGCCATGTTGACCAACCAAAGCAGTTCCATCAGCGCCGGCACCAATGACAATTTGAATGCGGATGAAAATTCGACCAATCATTTCGAGCTTGCTAGCACCAATCACAGCGAAACAACTGGCGGCACCAACAGCACCGCGTTGACCGGGCCGAAGGAAGTTGCCAACATTGAAACGAACCTGATTTCCGGCAGCACCAATTCCGCTGCCATTTCCGGCGGCGACTCGACGAATCAGCTTGGGCGCACCGGCGCCAACTTAAATGTCGGATCCGGCAACAGTTCCGGCCGGGGCGGCACCAACCGGCTGCGCGGCGGCGGATTACCGCGCATCGTGGACTGGCAGATTGATGCAAAAAACTACGAATTCTGGGTTCGCGCTGATGCCAGCGGAAAGTTTTCCATTCCCAATGTCCGCGCCGGAACCTACTCGCTGCACGCCATCGCCGACGGCGTGCTGGGCGATTTGACCGTGACCAACATTACCGTCAAATCCGGAAAAAATCTATCGCTCGGGAAAATCACCTGGCGGCCCGTGCGCTATGGCCGGCAGATTTGGGACATCGGCATTCCGAACCGCAGCGGCGCGGAATTTTTCAAGGGCGACCAGTATTTCCACTGGGGCTGGTATCTCCAATATCCGAAGCTGTTTCCCTACGACGTGAAATATGTCATCGGCCAGAGCGATTATCACAAAGACTGGTTTTTTGAACAAGTGCCTTACAATGACAACACCAACAACACCACCGGCCGCGGTAATGGCAGCGAGACGACCTGGACGGTCACGTTCACCCTGACCAACGCTCCGCATGGAAAAGCCACCTTGCGCCTGCCGATTTGTGGCGTGGGCGCACGGAACATCACGGTTTACATGAATGACCGCGTCGTCGGCAGCGTCACCAACCTGAGCTACAACGCCACCATCAACCGCGATGGCATTGGCGGATATTGGTCGGAACACAACGTGGTATTCAATGCGGCGAGCATGAAGACTGGCACCAACCTGCTGGAGTTAAGCATTCCCGCCGGCGGCCTGACCAGCGGCATTATCTACGACTACCTGCGGCTGGAACTGGACGAAAACGCGGCACCGCCAAAGTAGATTGGAAATTGGGCAGACCTTTAATGAGTCCTGACAACGAAGTTCAGACCACCATCCGGCCAAATTACTCCGGCATGGTCTTCAACTGATCGCCGCTCATCGGCTGGGTGCCCTTCATCTCCGCGCGGATTTTCTTGATGTCGTCCGCCGTGACTTCGCCGGCCTTGTTGCCCCACGCAGTGCGCATGTAAGTGAGCACCGCAGCCAGATCGGCATCGGGCAACGCCGCGCCCATCGCGGCCATGTTTAGATTCCATTCCTTGCCTTCAACCGATAGTGTGCCGCTGACGCCCGCGAGCGGGATGTGCGCCAGCCGGTTGACACCTTTGGCTAAAACCCATTCGGAACCAGCCAGAGGGGGTGCCTGACCGGGTTTGCCCATGCCATCCGCGCCGTGACAAATGCCGCAGACAGCTTCATAAACTTTTTTGCCCTGCGCTGCCGCCGCCGCCGCGCCGGATATCGGCTGGAAGGCTTCCAGCTGTTCGGCTGAGGAATAGGGCGCGTAAATTTTCGCATCGAACCAGCCGCTGTGCTTGTCAAAAAATACGAAGCCAAGAAACAGCAGCGTCAGCGTCGTGACGACAATCCACATCGGCGCGGCCGAACGCGTCGCGGTCGGTTCGGCGTTGTTCGGGGCGGGACAGGATGACGGATCTTCGCTCATGGTTTGGCAGAGGTGATGGGCGAGAACGGCGCTTCATACAGCGGCGCATCGGCGCGCAGGCTCAACAGATAAGCGACCAGTTCCTTCGCTTCCAATTTCGGCACGACTTCATAGCCGGCGGCGGGCGCAAATCCCGGCGGCAGGTTCAAAGCGTCGGGAGATGTTTCACCGTTAATTTTCTGGCGCACGTCGAATAAAAACTTAAACGACGGCATCGCAGAATTGGTCACGGACAACTTCGGCGCGTAAAGATGGAGCAACTGCCAGTTCGCATCCGGCAAACGCGCGCCGACATCCGCCAAATCCGGCCCGACGCGCAGGCTGCCGAGCTGGACCGGAAAATCATAAAGATAATCCGCCGCGACACTGCGGCGAACGCCCCAGCGCGGCAGATCTGCTCCAGTCGCGACCACGCGCGTCTCGGATTTCGCGCCGGCGGCTTTCAGACGGTCGGCAAAGGCATCGGCCACAGTCTTGTCGCCGGTGGTCAAAAGAGTGGCGGGCAAATCTCCTTTCCAATCCTTCAGCGTGGCAGCGAGATTGTTGGTCAGCTTGGCCAGTTCCGGCAGAACAAACAGTGACTGCAAGAACGCCTTCAAATCTTCGGGCTTGGATTTGCCGAGACTCGTAAGGGTGACTTCCGCCGCGACGCCGTCCTGGCGGATTTGTTCCGTGTGGCAGGTGGCGCAGCCGTTGGCGCGGTAAATTTGCAGACCGAGCGTCGCCTCGCCGGTGCGCTGCAGCGGCCAGGTGTCGGTGGTATTGAGAATGATTGCCTGCTTGGCCTTGCCAAGCTGGATGGCCGGGGCGACCACAAAGCCGAGCCACGAGCCGCCGAGCGCGACGAGGACGGCGAAGAAAACAGCGAAACCGTTTTTCATGGCTGCTCCTCCGAGGTTTCGAGCGGCGACTTGATGTAGGCTATCACCGTTTTGACCAGCGCCAATTTCCAGCGGATCGTCATCACAAAAATGTTCGCGGCAAACAACAGGCTGCCCAGCAGAAAAAAGGTCCAGCCGAGCGTGGCGACGCGCAAGCCGGAAAGTGCCGCCGCCGGATCAAATCCCGCCTGGCCTTGCTTCACGCCGGCAAAGGCGAGCGAACCCACCAACAGCAAGGTGCCGAGCATGAAACACCAATGTTGCGCGCGGACAAATTTCGGGAACGGCAGGCCCCCGTCCACCAGGCGCGGCAGAATTTCGTAAATCGCGCCGAAGATGACGATGGCGAAGAAGCCGAGAATTTGCAGCTGCGTCTGCGCCGCGCCAAACCAGGTGAACTCCAGCGCACGACTGAATTGCGGGCAGGCTTGGACAATCAAAAAGAAACCGGACAGAATGAAAGCGGCCATACCGAATCGCAGATAACAAAACGGGCCGCCTTTGCAGACCGTGGCCGCGCCCCAAACCGTTTTCAAAACAATGACGGCGACGGCAATGAGCGGAATCACCAGCAGCAGAGAGGCCAGCGCGCTGGTCGTCGGTAGCCACGCCGGCACCGGCGCGCCCTGCGGAAGGCCGGCCCAGGTGCCAAACAAAATCAAAGTCCAGAAGGCGAACAGCGCGTAAAACCGACTGTGTAGCGGACGACCGGCGATTTTCGGCAGGAAATAAAACGCGACGCCCACGCCGACCAGTGCTAGCCAGACGAAAACCAGATTATTGGCGAACCACCAATTGATGACGGCCTGAGTAACGCCACGCACCGGCCAAGTCGTAACCAGGAACAAATTAGCAGTGGAATATATCCACGGAAACCAAAGCAGCGCGGCGAGCAGGAACCAGTGCGACGGATACAGCTCACGTTCCTTGCGCTGGGCAAACGTGGCGACGGCGGAAATGGCAATGAGGACAAACGAAACGCCAAGCAGCATCGCCGCCGCACGCGGAAATTCCAGCCAGGTGAAACCGGAACTGCCGCCGCCCAGAATCGTGGCGAAACCGATGAAGACGCCGAGGTGCCAGAGGTTCGCGGCGACGACCGGCACGAGCGGCAGGACAAGCTCGGCCGAGCTTAAGCGCGCAAAAATCCAGAGCAGCACGCCGAGACCGGCGGGAATAGCGAAGCCATAAACCAGCAAGTCGTTCGCAGCCGGAGCGAGGTGGCCATAAGTCGCGAACGGACAGCACGCAAACATATCCGGCGCGTGAAAGGTAAGCGATGCCAGCAATCCCAGAAGCAATCCGACGACGAGCCACAAGGCCGCGCCGCCAAAAAGCGCAAGCAGCGGCACGCGGCACGAAGCGTCAATCTTCGCGTTCAAATCCAAATTATTTTCAGCGGAGTTCATTCAAATGCGCTGGGTTTTTCGGGAGCCTTCGGCAGTTCGGCGCTGGCCTTGGCCTGGCGCGCAATCAAATCGGCGCGGGCGGCGGCGGGGTTTTGCCACGCCTGGGCGGCCAGCGACATCGCGGTGGCAATCGGCAGGTGAACCATCCCGCGCGCCGGGTCGGCCCAAGTTAGAGCATTCAAAGATTTGTCTTCGGCCGCGCGGATTTCCGCCAGCGCCTGGCTGCGCTCGGCGGCGCGGTCGGCGTCAATCGCCGGAGCGCTCACGGACAATTTCACAAAAATGGCCAGCGCCACGAATAAAACGGTCGCGATGACAAAGCCCACGGCGGCACCGGTGGCGCGGTTGGTGGTTTCGAGATTCATCGGCTGCCTCCGGCGGTTTGCGCGTCAACCAGATCGCTGACGGCGTTTTGACTCATACCCATCGCTTCGAGCAGGCGCGGGTCGCGCTGCGGATACGGCGGATGCGCGCTGAATTTTTTCACAAAACCGTTGGCCAGAAACCCGCCCATGAACAGCAGCGTGCCGACCGGCATCCACAGCAGGTGCAGCGGAAAACCGTAGGCGAACCGGGCCGGAAAAATATTGAACGCCAGATCCAGCGCGTGCATCAGCCAGATCCAAAGGCAGACGGGGATAATGATTTTAACATTTTCCTTCACCTTCTCCGGCAGGAGCACGAAGAACGGGACGAAGAAATGGCCGAAGATTAAAATCAGGCTCAACGTCCACCAGTTGCCGCGCTCGCGGATGAGATACCAGAAGGTCTCTTCCGGCGTGTTGGCATTCCAGACAACGAAGTATTGCGCGAACTCAGTGTAAGCGGAGAACAGCGTGAAGCCGAGCAGCAGCACGCCGAGAAAATAAAAATAATGCGGCTTCAACACCGGTGCGAGCGCGCCCTGGCGTCGCAGCAGCGCGGCGATCACATAGACCGTCGCCAGTCCAATCCACGCGCAGTCGGAGAAGAAATAGACCCCGTAAATACAGGAGAAAAACTGATAGGACGTCGCCTTCATCCAGAGCACGCCCGAGAAGGTCAGCGTCAACGCGAAGGCGACTATGCCCCAGCCGGCGTGGAAGCGCATTTTGCGCGTGCATTCCGCCGCGCCGGTTTTGTCCTGCTCCAGCGAGAGCGCGCACAGCCGCGAGGTGAGCAGCCACCAGATGCCGAAGAAAATTGCCGAGGTGACGTAAAATCCCGGCAGCGTGAACACCGGCAACTTGGCGGCAACCAGATTGTTCGTGGCCGGATCCTGTTTCATCCAAGAATAAATTCCCGGAGCAAAAACGGCAATCGGCAAAAATAAAACAATCAACGGAACTCGCAGCCATGAAGCGATATGTTCGCAGAAACGGCGAATGCCGACCGACCAGCCGGCGTCGGTCAGGTGATGCACCAGCACGAGGAACAACGCGCCCAGCGCGATGCTGTAATAAAAAATGAACGCCAGCAGCCAGGATAAACCGAAACTGGCGCCGCCATCCCGCTCATGAGTGAAGCTGAAGATCACGCCGATCACCGACAGCAGCCCGCCGAAGACCATCAGCATGGCCGGCAGCTTGCGCCAGCCGGACAAGTCCAGCGGCGGCGGCAAATGAGTTTTGTGATTGCTCATGTTATTTCAGCGCGGCGGACTGCTCCGCCGTCAAATCGTTCGTGGTCCCCAGCCAGCTCAATTGCAACGCGCGCAGATACGCGATAACCGCCCAGCGATCCTCGGTTGGCACCAGCGGACCGGCGGCGCCCATCAAGCCTTTGCCGTAAGTGACGGTGTTAAAAATCTCGCCGTCGGCCATTTCCACAATGCGCTTGTCGTGCAGGTTCGCCACGGCGGGCATGACGCCGATTTTTTTCGTGATGCCATTGCCATCGCCGAGACGGCCATGGCACGGCGCGCAATAAATATCAAAACGCTCGTGGCCCCGCTGGATCAAGACTTCGTTCACCGGCAGCGGATTCGTCTCGACAAAATTTGTCGTGCCGGTGACGCGGCCGGTGTTCACCGGTGAATCTTCAAAGCGATAAACCGCGCCGCTCACGGTTTCAATCGGCTGGCTGCGCGCGACGGTGCCGACGGGCGGCAACTGGGAGCTAACGCCGTTCGCAAAAAAGCGGTTTGGTTCCATCGGACGCAGCTTGGCCTGGCGATCCATGTCCGGGAATAATTCCATGGGCGGCTTGCGCGACAGCTTGCCCTGCAGGCCGAACGCGCCAAAAAACGCCACTCCGATGGCCGCACCGATCAATAAAATGGAAAGGATGTAGCGCATCAGTCCTTGTCCTCCACGATGGCGACGTGCTGACCGCCGATGGCTTCGAGCAATTTCTTGGTTTCCGTGGCGCAGAATTTTTCATCCTGCGCGCCAATGACGAGGATGAATTTATCGCGCGAGACGAGGTCGAAACGCTTTTGATCCAGCAGCGGATGATGCAGGCGCGGAAGCTGGTTGAGGCCGAGCATACCGATAAGCGCCCCGACTGCACCGCCCATGATGAGCATGATGTAGGACGGCACAAAAGTCATCGGCGCGCTGAACATCGGCTTGCCGCCCACGATGAGCGGATAATCAAACGCGTTGCAAAACCAAATCAGGCCGAAGATTTGCAAAAACATAAACGCGCCGCCCGCGAGCGCCACCCAGCCGACGAGCGAGTTGCCGAGCTTCATGACTTTGTCCATGCCGTGAATTGGGAACGGCGTGAACGTGTCCCAGCGACGATACCCGGCGTCGCGGACTTTTTCCGCGGCGTGCAGGATGGCTGCCGGCGAATCAAATTCGGCGATCAGGCCGTAGATTTTTTCACTCATGGCCGGCCTCCTTTTTCGCCCCGCCGAGCGGATGATGCGGATCGGCTTCCGGCATGACGCCTTTGACTTCGGAAATGGCGATCATCGGCAGGAATTTCACGAACAGCAGATACAGCATGAAAAACGCGCCGAGCGTGCCGATGTAGAGACCGATGTCCCAGCGCGTCGGCATATACTTGCCCCAGTTCGCCGGCAGGAAATCCTGATACAGCGAGCCGACGACGATGACAAAGCGTTCGCTCCACATGCCGCAGTTAATGAGCAGGCCGATGATGAACAGCAGCGCAAGATTCGAGCGAACTTTTTTGAACCAGAGCAGTTGCGTGACACAGACATTAACGCCGATCAAAATCCAGCCCATGATCATGTAGGTGTGGCCGAACAGACGGTGGCCGAACACCCAGCGTTCATACGGATCGCCGCTATACCAGGCGATGAAAAATTCCATCAAATAAATGTAATCAATGATCAGGCCGCTGACCAAGGTGAGCTTGGCGACCTTGTCAATGTGGCTTTTGGTAATGACGGTCTCGAGCCCGCACCATTTGCGCAGCGGAATCAGAATCACCAGCATCATGCCGAAGCCGCAGAACACCGCGCCGATGACGAAGTAGAGCGGGAAAATCGTCGCGTGCCAGCCCGCGAGTTGAGCGGTGCAGAAATCCAAGCCGACGATGGAACTCACGGTGAACACCAGCAGCGTGCAAAGGCCGCACAGCACGACGTAGGCTTTTTCGTAGTTGTGCCATTGCCGCGCCGAACCGGTCCAGCCCATCGCGAGGAAGCTGAAAATGGTTTTGCGAATGCGCGTGGTCGAGCGGTCGCGCAGCACGGCGAAATCGGGAATCATGCCCATGAACCAGAACAGCGATGACACCATCAGATAGGTGTTCACCGCAAACACGTCCCACATCAGCGGCGACTTGAACTGCGGCCACAAACCGTTTGAGTTCGGCACCGGGAACATGAACCAGTCAAACCACGCGCGGCCGACGTGAATCGCCGGATACAAGCCCGCCATCATCACGGAGAAAACGGTCATGGCCTCGGCCATGCGACCAATCGTGGTCCGCCAGTGCTGACGCGTCAAAAAAAGCAGCGCGGAGATCAACGTGCCCGCGTGCGCGACTCCGACCCACCAAATGAAATTCACGATATCCAAACCCCACATCACCGGATGATTGTTGCCCCAGACGCCGACGCCCGTGAACACCTGATAAAACAGGCACGTCGGGAAAATCACCGTGGCGGCGAACGCGGCGGGCAGGAACAAAATCCACCACCACACCGGCGTCTTGCCCTCGGCGAACGCGGACAGCTTGTCCGTCAATGCGCCCAGATTCGGGCGGCCTTCGACCACCGGCGCGCGGCGCAATTCCGCCGGCGGCGCCAGCCGTTTCAATTCTTCGATGTTCGCTAAATCAGACATTCGTCAGTTTATTTTTAACGCAAAGGCGCAAAGGCGCGAAGACGCAAAACTTTTGGAGTGCGCAGACATGTCGCCACACTCCCAAATTTCTGCGCTGCATTTTCTTTGCGTCTCTGCATCTTGGCGTCTTTGCGTTAAATTTTTTGCTTCGTCAGGCTGCTGTTTTCGTATTCCTCGGTGCTGAACGGATCATGATAATCCGGCATCGCGGGATTGGGATTGCGGATGCGCGCCAGATACGTCGTGCGCGGCTTCGTTAGCAAATCGCCGAGGACGGAATAATTCTGCGGCAACAATTTCAGTTTTGTTACCGAGCTGTCGGCGTCGCTGACATCGCCGAAGACAATCGCTCCCGCCGGACACGCCTGCTGGCACGCCGTTTTAGGCACCGTGCCGGCCGCTTCGGAGAGCCGCACATGGTCGCTCGCGCCAGCTTTCGCTTTCTGCGCGATCTTGGCGTGCTCAATGCGCTGCGTGCAATACGTGCATTTCTCCATCACGCCGCGCATGCGCACCGTCACATCGGGATTCTTCGACAGTTTGATGAGATCCCATTCGTCTTCCGTGCGCATCCCGCTATTCGGGTCTTTCCACCAGCGCAGCAAATCCCATTCGCCATCGGTCTTGTGCGTGAGCGTCGTGGAATAAACCGGGCCTTTCAGCTCGCTCAACGGGCGCTTGTTGAAATCGAGATAATTAAAGCGGCGGACCTTATACGGGCAGTTGTTTGAACAATAGCGCGTGCCGATGCAACGGTTATACGCCATCACGTTCAAACCTTCCTGGTCATGGACGGTTGCCGCCACGGGGCAAACGTTTTCGCACGGGGCGGTCTCGCACATCTGGCACATCATCGGCTGGTTCACCGCCTGCACGTCGTCAATCCACTCCGCAAACTGCTGCTTCACGTCGGCCTGGTTCATGTCCGCGCTCGGATCAAACACGCTGGCATTGTGCTTCCGCTTCGGATCGGTCGTGAAATAGCGGTCCACGCGCATCCAATGCATTTCGCGGCCGCGCAACACCTGATCCTTGCCGACAATGGGAATATTGTTTTCGCTCTGACACGCGATGATGCAGGTGCCACAGCCAACACACGCGTTCAAATCCACCGTCATGCCCCACTGGTGCAACGCCGTTTTCTTCGCCTCGTCGAGCGGATTTGGATAGAGCGACTGCACGACCGGTGGCTCGACGCCGTGAAATTTTTCCTGCGCGAACGTCGGCTCCTTGATGAATTCTTCGAGGTTCGCCTCGCGCACCGCCGGCCGGCCTTCCATGGACCAATGATGCTGCGTGCAGGCGAGAACGTGCGTCTCCCCAGTCTTTTTCACCGTCGCACCGGCAACAACATATTTTCCGCCAAAAATTTTATCACTTAAAAGCGGGTAAGCATTGAAACCAACATGATCGCCCACGCGGCCGGCTTTTTCGCGGCCATAACCCAGCGCCAAACCAATTGAATAATCGGCCATGCCTGGCTGAACCCAAATCGGACCTTTTACGGTCCCTAAAACCGGAGCTTGTTTCGGGGTGAAGGCAACTCCGTTGTTCAAACTAATTTCAACCATGTCGCCGTTGACTACGCCAAGTTCCTTCGCGGTTTTGCGGCTGACGAGCACGGCGTTGTCCCAAGTCATCTTGGTGATCGGATCGGGCAACTCCTGCATCCAGCCATTGTTCGCGTAACGACCGTCATCCACTTTTGCGTCGCGGAAGAAAACTATTTCGAGACGATCTTTCGTGAGTGTCTGACCACCACTGCCACCGGGAAAACCGCCAGCTAATTTCAATTCAACCGGCTGGGGAGCGGAATCCGCTTTGAAGCCATTGAACAAAATCTTTTTCCAATCTTCTTCGGAACCGCCAAAAGTCGCACGGACAATCTCGTGAGGATTGACCTGCGATTCACCCGCCAAACGCGCGAGAAACTCCAGTTCGGTCAAGCCGCCAAACAGCGGCTGAATCAAGGGTTGAATCGGAACGATCATTCCGTCGCTGGTCAGCGCGTCACCCCAAGATTCGAGGAAATGTGTCGCTGGAAAATTCCAGTTGGATTTTTCCGAAGTTTCATCTTCGTAATAACCGAGGCGAACAACCGTCTTTTGCTTCGGCGTCCAATTCAGGTTGTAAATCGGATTGCCGCCGAGCATGACCAGCGTGTCGGCAGAACTGTTTTCAAAAGCCTCAAAATCCCACGGGGCAATTTTTTCAGCAGGCAACAAAGTCACCGAGTTGCCGACCACGCCGAGCGCGGAATTGATGGCGTGAGCAATCCAGTGAACAACGGGCTGCTGACGTTGACCAGCAACAACCAGCGCCTGTTTGCCCGCCGCTTTCAAATCATTCGCGCATTCCTTAATCCATTTCGGATCAAGGTTGAGGATCTGCGTTTGCAACGCATTTGACGCGTGCGATGGATCAATTTCGGCCAGCAAAGCGAAAGCGACTTGGACAATCGCCGTGGCAGCCACGCGCAAGCGATGGTCCGCGCTCGCGCCCGTGAGCGTGAACAACGATTCCACCGCGTAAAGCCGGCTCATCCCCTCGCCCGCCTTGCGGCCGGCGGCAAACTGGCGGATGTGATTATGCGCGTCGTCCTCGCCGCCCAGAAAATCACAATCCAGCGACAAGATGACTTTTGCCTTGTCGAAGTGGAACACCGGCTTCACCGGCTGGCCAAATGCCTGCGTCGCCGCGCGCTGGTGGATGCCGGAATCAATCGCGTCATAGGTGAACCATTGCGCTTTTGAAAATTTCTGAGCGATGATTTGTTGCAGGCGCGCGCGGGACGGTGACGTGCTGCTTTCCGCAAGGAAAGCCAAACCTTCGCCGGAGTTCGCGGCAAATTTCTGCGACAAACTGTCGAGGAAACTCAAGGCGTCTTCGCGAGAGACCTCTTTGCCGTCATGCTTGAAATGGCGCGCGCGGTCGGGATCATAAAGATCCAGAATCGAAGCCTGCGCGTAACGGTCGGTGCTGCCGTTGCTGCCGGGGAACAAGGCGTTGCCTTCGATCTTGACCGGACGGCCTTCGTAGGATTTGACGACGAGCGGAATCGCGCCGGTGCGCGTGGGCATGGCGGTCGCAAAATACTGCGCCTCGCCAAAGGTGTAATTCTCCGGCTGCTTGCCGAACGGTTCGAGCTTTTCTTCGGGCCGACGGCAGCCGGCACCGAGCGTCGCCACGCCCGCGAACGCAAACGACGCGGACATGATTTTCAGGAAATTGCGGCGGCTCTGGCCGTCTTCCACCAGCTCGCTCGCGCCGACGGGAAATTCGCGGTGCAGCCAATCTTTGAACTCCGGCGTATCCGCCAGTTCGTCCAAGCTGCGCCAGTAACGGCGGCCGGTTGCGTTCGCAGAGTTGTTCAAATTGTTTTTCATCGGTGACACGCCGAGCAGCTTTGCAGCGATTCGACTTTCCAGTCGTGGACAAATTTCTTGCCGTTCAGATCCTGCAAACGGTCGGCTTCGGCGGCGTTCGTGCTCCATTGCCAGCCGAGGCTGGTGACTTTGTCGGTCGGCCGGATGTGCGCCGCCGGATTCCGATGGCAATCCAGGCAGAAGCTCATGCTTAAAGACTTGTCGTGCCGAACCTCGTCCATCTGGTCAATGCGCCCGTGGCACTCAACACAACTGATACCGCGCGTGACGTGGACGGAGTGGTTAAAATAAACGTAGTCCGGCACCTTGTGAACCTGCACCCAGGGAATCGGCGTGTTGTTCGTGGCGCTGTCGCGGACGATTTGCAGGCGCGGATCGTCCTTCAGCACCTGATTATGGCAATTCATGCAGGTGGACGCGCCCGGCAGATTGGCAAACCAGGATCTTTCCACGCCATTATGGCAATACCGACAGTCGAGGCCGAGTTGGCCGGCGTGAATGTTATGGGAGAACGGCACCGGCTGAACCGGCTGATAACCGGCACGCGTGTATTTGGGCGTGAGATAAATCGTCACGCCTGCCGCCACGCCGGCACCGGCCAGCGCAGCTCCCACGAGCAGCACCAGCGGCAAATTGTTTGTCCATTTCGGAAAAATCACTGCGATCTAAAAATTAAATCCTCTACCAGTCAAAATTTGTCCGCCTAACTGAAAAACCGAGCGCATTATTTAGCAACCGCCCGCCGCGTTCGCAAGAAAAGTTTGTGAAATTTTTCACGTTGTCGGGGTCAACCCTTTTTATTTTGGTGGCGCGGTGGATTTTCGGACCGGGGGCTATGCCTTAAAAGCATGGTGAGGCAAGAAACATGGTATTTCCCCAAACCGCCAACCGCGCGTAAGGTGTTGCCATGAAAATGATTCGTAAATCAAATGAACGGGGCCACGCCAGCCACGGCTGGCTGGATAGCTATCACACCTTCAGCTTCGCGGATTATTATGATCCGCAGTGGATGGGCTACCGCAGCCTGCGCGTCATCAACGACGACCTTGTCATGCCCGGCATGGGCTTCGGCACGCACCCGCACCGCGACATGGAAATCATCAGCTACGTCTTGAGCGGAGCGATTGAGCACAAGGATTCGATGGGCAATGGCCGCATCATCCGCGCCGGTGAATTTCAATACATGGCCGCCGGCACCGGCGTGCAGCACAGCGAATTTAATCCGTCCCAGACGGAGCCGCTGCGCCTGCTGCAAATCTGGATCATGCCGGATGAAAAAGGCGTAAAGCCGCGTTATGCCGAGCGGAATCTCGCGAAAGCCGAGACGGGCCAACTGCATCTGATCGCCAGCAAATCCGGGCGCGACGGCTCCATGGAAATCCATCAGGACGCCGACCTGCTGCTCGCCAAGCTTGATAGCGGACACGTGGTGAAACATCCGCTTGCTCCGGGTCGCCACGCCTGGGTTCACGTCGCCGAGGGTGAAGTTTCCATCAACGGCGCGAAGCTGTCCGGCGGCGACGCCCTTGGCGTGAGCGATGAAAGCGTGCTGGAAATTGCCGCCGCCAAACCGTCACAGGTTTTGTTGTTCGACCTTAATTGAATTATGAAAAGGACTCTGCAACTGCTTGCCGTGCTGGTGGTGCTGGTCGCCGGAACCACCTGGCTGGCCACTGGCGCCAACCGCGGCTGGACCAAAACCAGCGTCGCGGTCAAGACGCTCGATCCGGTGACCGGCATTGACGGAATTACTTACCAAAAGAAATTCCAGCCCGGCGTTGATTTCCTCGCCGCGGCGGCGCTGGGCACCGGGCTGCTGGCTGGCGTGTCACTTTTCTTCCGTAACCAAAAACAAACAACAAACGACAAGTAATACCAACCGGTGGGGCAAGGCTACCGACGAGCCGCCGTATCAACAAGCCGCGCCCGGCTCGCGAGGACGCTCGCCCCACCATCACACAAAAACATGAAAAACAAACTCATCATCACCATCGCCCTCGCGACATTCGCCAGCTTGGCATACGCCGCGCCGCAAAGCTTTGACTTCAAAGACCCAAAAGGCGTGAACAACGCCGTGTTCAAGCTCGACGCGCCGCTGGAATCCATCAATGGCAGCGCCAGCGGCATCAGCGGTACCGTGAGCTTTGACCCGGAAAACCCGGCGGCGACCACCGGCAAGATTGTCGTCTCCGTCGAGTCGTTGACCGTGCCAAACCCGATGCAGAACGGCCATATGCACAGCGACAAATGGCTCGACGCCGCCAAGTATCCGGAAATCACGTTTGAAGCCAAGTCGCTCGCCAATGTGAAGACCGACGGCAATGTCACCACCGCCGATGTCAGCGGCACGTTCAGTTTGCACGGTGTCGCGAAGGATCTCACCGTCCCGGTCAAGTTCACTTATCTCAAGGGCAAGCTCGGCGACCGCGTGCCGAACCTGAAAGGCGATCTGCTGGTCATCCGCGCGAATTTCATCATCAACCGCGAAGACTTCAACATCAACAAAGGCCAGTATGAAGACAAGGTATCGCCGACGATTGACCTGTCTCTGGCCATCGCCGGTGCGTCCATCGCCCAGTAATTGAATTTGGAGCGGCGGTCGGCAGACCGCCGCAATCTTTCTGAAAAATAAAAGTGCGGTTCTCTGCCGGGGAACCGCTACCAACCAAATAAAATTATGCCAACTGTCTCTGTCATTTACTTCTCCGGCTCCGGCCACACCACCAAACTCGCCGAAGCCGTCCAGAAAGGCGCGGCATCCGTTGCCGGCGTCACCACCCATCTCCTCGTCATCAGCGGCGACGACATCATCAAAGGCCGTTACAAGAACGATGACGTTTTCGCCAAGCTTGACGCGAGCGACGCCATCATCTTCGGCAGCCCGACTTACATGGGCGGGCCGGCGGCGCAGTTCAAGGCCTTCGCCGATGCCACCGGTGGCAAATGGTTCGCCGGCGAATGGCGCGATAAAATCGCGGCCGGCTTCACCGTTTCCATGGGGCCGAGCGGCGACAAGTTGAGCACGCTGCACTACTTCTTCACGCTCGCCATGCAGCTCGGCATGATCTGGATCGGTCTGCCGGAACTGCCGATGAACGACAAAGGCATCAACCGGTTGAGCAGCTATAGCGGCGTCATGGCCCAGGCCGGCCAGGAACCGGTGGACGTCGCGCCGAACGCGGCGGACAAACTGACCGGCGAACTGCTGGGCAAACGCGTCGCCGAGTATGCGGTGAAGCTGAAAAAGTAAGCGCGGCAAATTACCGGGCGCGACGCCGGCAACGGCGTCGCGCCTATTTTGCTTTCTGCTGCCAGAAGGCAATAACTTCCCGCCACCATTCCGGCGATTGGCCGGCGACGTCGTTGTGATGCGCGCCGGGGATCAACTGCAATTCCTTCGGCCCTTGATACCCATGCGCCAGCCGGAGGCCGGAGGCGGGGCCGATGATTTCGTCCGCGCCGGCCACGACGAATTTTACCGGGCCATGATAGCTCCGCAGACATGCCTCCGGATTGAACCGATCCAGCAGCAGGAAATACGCGGGCAGAAACCACATCTGCCGCTGCGCCACCGACGCGAGATTGTGGTAAGGCACAAACAAGGCGAGACCGGCGACCGCCTGCGGATGATTTTTCGCCAACTCGCATGCCACGCCGGCGCCGATGGATTCGCTGACGACATATCTCGGCCGGCCGGCGGGCAGCAACTGAAACGCCTCTTCCGCCGCCGCGATGAAACTGGTTTTGCTGGGCGAACCGGCGCGGGCACCGTAGCCGGGATACTCCAGAACGAAGACCTCCACCGCCGCCGCAGCGTGAATGGGCTGCGCCAGATAATCGCGCCCGATGGCGCAACCGGCGTTGCCATGGACAATCAACACGCTGGCCGTCGCCGTTCCGCTCGCTGGAATTTTCCAGCCGATGATTTGGCCGGAAGGATTGATCCAGGGGACAAAACCGTGTTCTGCCCCGGCTTGAACCACGGCCGCCGCCGGAATTTTGGTCGGGAAATACAGGAGCCTGCGTTGCAGCGCGCAGCCGCAGATGCACAACAAGGCGTAGGCGATGACAAGGGTCAGGAACACGCGGGAAAACGACAGCCAAAATCCGGTCGGCGGTATAAGCATGGGGTTGTTCATTGGACAGCGAACCTAAAAATAAACTCGTTTCCGAGAATAGCCCAGCGATTTATGGCTGGGGATGAGCATTCCCCGTTAGGCAAAGTCCCGGCAGGGACGGCTGAACATTTCTTTCGCCCATGTCAGGACTTATTGAGACTCGTTAAATAGGGTGATACCAGTTGACAGGGTTTTATTAGCACCCCGCTTCAGCGGGGTGTTTAGAGCGGCGTGGCGGCAAGCCGTTTCAACCGCTTGCTGGACGTGGGAAAAACCGTTGAAACGGTTGGTTGGCCAATCCGTCCACAACCACCGGGCTGAAGCCCGGTGCTAATGAAAGGATGTCGCCTTATTATGCGAGTCTCAATAATGGTGGCCGTGCGCAAGCACCCCAGCCTTACGGCGAGCGGAGGCGGTAGAAGCGGCCAGGATAATTCGTCCACTGCGGATCGCTAAAATAGGCTGAGCCGCTCGTGAGCGTGTTGGTTTGCACCGGCTGCCAAATGGGATTGGAAAGATTGGTGCAGGCTTCCACCACCACCGTCTTGTCGCTGGCCCAGTTGATGTTGAAGCCGAATTGATTCGTCTGCACGCCGAAGCTGCGGTCGTTGGACTGCATGGCCGGCAACCAGAGTGCGGTTGGACGACCGGCAAATGTTACATCCCAATTCGTGGTGCCGGGCAAGTAATAGACGGTTACGCTCGGGTCTCCATCAAACACATATGGAATGCCATAATACGGCGCGTTGCCGCTGAAATAGATTTCTTTGAGGCTGTGGCAGTATTCAAACACAAAACTGTCAAGGGTGGTGACATATCTGGGAATCGTAATACTGGTCAAATTGGCGCAACCATAGAACGCATTGCCGATGCTCGTAACGCTATCAGAAATAATGACGTTAGTTAAACTAGAACAATCCGAAAACACAGAATTTCCGATATCTGTGACCCCGTTGGGAATGGTGATGCTGGCTAGGCTTGTGCAAGAAAAGAACGCCCAATCACCGATATTAGTGACCCCATCGGGGAGCATGACGCTGGTTAAACCATAGCACTGGTAGAACGCACCGTCCTGAAGGCTTCGCAGGCTGGCGGGAAATACAATATTCGTCAAAGTAGCACAGCGGATGAATCCTTCACTCCCAATGGTGGTAACGCCATTGGGAATGGTATAACTGCTAGCACCGCCGAGGGGATAAATCGTGAGCGTGGTCTGATTTTTGTCAAACAACACGCCATCCAAACTGGAATAGTTTTGGTTGTTCGGGTGGACAGTGATTTTGGTCAGACCTAGGCACTGGTCAAATGCCAGAGGATCTATTTTGGTGAGGGTTGCAGGGAGAGTCACATTTGTCAGGCTATCACAGTAAACGAAAGCTTCATATTCGATGTTGCTTACGCCTTCCGCGAGGACGACAGCGGTTAGATTGGCGCAGTTGTAAAATGTTTCGTTTTGAATGCTGGTCACGCTGCCCGGAATCGCGATGTTGGTCAGGCTGATGCAATCAGCGAACGCGCTCATCCCCAAGTTAGTGATGCTATTGGGGAGGGAAATTCCAGGCAGACTACTGCATTCAGCAAACGCACCATTCCCGAGGTTGCTCAAGGTATTGGGTAACTTAACGTCAGTCAGTCGGGCGCAATAATAAAACGCCCATTCGCCGATGCGGATGGTGCCACTGTTAAACATTACACTCGATAAGCTGCCGCAGTATTCGAACGCGTCGTTTGCCACGTTGGTAACGCTGCCGGGAATCGTGATTCTGGCCAAGCTAAAGCAGCGGAAGAACGCATTGGTGCCAATGTTGGAAACGCCTTGAAGAATCGTGGCGTTAGTGAGTTTCCCGCAGTTGTTGAACGCATAGTCGCCGATGTTCGCCACACTGCCGGGAATAATGATGTTGGTCAACCCGACGCAATCGTCGAACGCATGGGCTCCAATGCCGGTACAATTATTGCCCAACGAAACCTCAGCCAGAGCGGAGCAGGCATAGAACGCGAAATCTCCGATGCAGATTGGGCAATCGAGAAAGGCGACGTTCGTGAGATTGATGCAATCGCTGAACACCGACTGCCCCATGCTCAGGTTGCTGTTGGACACTGTGAGACTGGTCAAACCGGAGCCATAAAATGCATAGTCCGCAATATTCGTGACGCTGCTTGGAAGCGTCACTGCCTCCAGATGGGGGCAGCCGAAAACAGCGTATTCTTCAATGGAGGTCACGCCATCAGGGATCGCAAAGCTGCCGGCCTTGGCAGGCGGATAGGCGACCAGCAACTTTTGGCTCCAGTCGAACAAGACTCCGTTAGTGCAACTAAGAAATGGATTTCCGGCTGCCACAGTGAAGTCTGCTAGGCTGGAACAGCCACCAAATGCCCTGTCGATGATGCTGACACCGCTGCCAATCATTACATTGGTTAGGCTGGAACAGGAAGCAAACGTCCAAATGCCAAGGCTCATGACGCCGTCGGGAATCGTGATAGCAGGAAGGCTGGTGCAATAATAGAACGCCCCAATACCGATATTGGTCACGCTGCCGGGGACAGTGATTGCGGTTAAGCCGGCACACCCAGCGAACGCCCAATCTCCGATGCTTGTGAGGCTATTGGGCAGCGTGATGTTCGTCAGGCTGTTTGCCGAATCGAAGGCATCATATCCAATGCTAGTTACTGGCAGGCCACTAATCGAGTCAGGAATAATCACCGAGCCGTCAGAACCGCTGTAGCCCGTGATGGTAATGGTATTGTCGGCGTTGGTGATGAAGGTGAATTGCGCCCGCCCCATTGTGGGCAGGGCCAGCAGCATCGCGCCCAGCAGGCAGAGTAGAAGCAGGTTTCGCATGGGTTTCATGATTATTAAAAATACCAAGATTACAATGACGCGCGGCAGCTAGCCCGGTTGGTGAGCACACCTTATTAGCGGCAACCGCGCTTGTCCAGACCGAATTAAGTTTGACGCAACGCGCCCGAGGTGATTGAACCGATCCTCACCAGTCAAACACATCTGCTCAAATGCTTCATGGTGCTATCAACGGAACGGTTGGCGATTCAGAAATTGGCGCTCGAGCTGTCCGGAATCGACCGAAGCTTGGAAATGTATAACCGCCAACAAGCCAGCGTGGTCACACGGTTTGAGCAACATGTGGACCATGCCACGGGTGGAGCTGGGTTGCGGGAATATCTTTGCAAAACCGTGGATGAAGCGGCAAAACAAATGTCCAAGCTGCACGCAAAAAAACAAATTCTGATAAAGCAAAAATATGTGCTGGAGATGAGCTTGATGCGCCGGGCCCGGCAGGAAATTAAACCCATGCGCAAATACGGTGCTGAAGCCGTGCTCGCAATTCGTCAGGATCTGGGGCTGCCCATTGATGGCGCGTGGTTTAAGAAATGGATGGATTCAACTGCGTTGGCCCTTGATGCGGCCCTGGATGAGTATTTTGCCGAGTTGGATAAAAAAAACGCTCGCCGCTTTTTTGAGCCATCGTCAAAAGCACCTGTCTGATATCCGGGCTTTCCCCTGGTGCCTGTCCTGGTTTTGCAAATTTTTCTATGCAGTTCTCCCGCTCGGGTGCATCATGCTCCGACCTATGCAAGAGGCGGAATGGCTGACTAGGAAAAAGCGGATTGATACCAGACTCCGATCTCTGAATCCGGCCTGGCAAATCATTCCCTGGCAAGCCGGTCTTGACACCTCCACGCTAGCCTGTCACGCCGTTACCGAATTCCCCACCGCCAATGGCCCTGCCGATTACGCCCTTTTCGTGGATGGCATTTTCCTCGGCATCATCGAGGCCAAGAAAGTCACCGTCAATCCGCAGAATGTTTTGGAACAGGCCAAGCGTTATGCCCGCGGCGCGACCAACGGTCCCGGTAACTGGAATCCGTCGTGGACGATTTGCGCGAAATCATTACGCTGCTGGAAAACGAAGAAGGCGTGGAGAAATGAGTGAGGGCTTCATACCGCCACACGGTGGCTACGAAAACCTTCTCTCCTTTCAGAAGGCGCGGATCGTCTATGACGCCACCGTGCGCTTCTGCGAACGCTTTCTCAAACGAGGCGACCGCACCATTGACCAGATGGTGCAGGCCGCGCGCTCCGGGAAGCAAAACATCCTCGAAGGCAGCCAGGCCAGCGGCACGTCCCGTGAAACCGAGATCAAGCTGGTGAATGTGGCGCGGGCCAGTTTGGAGGAATTGCTGGAAGACTACCGCGATTTCCTGCGCGTGCGCGATACCGCACTCTGGGCAAAAGATTCCAAGGAGGCTTTATTCGTCAGAAAACTTGGCGCAAAGAAAGATGCGTCGTATGAGTCGTATAGGACTTATCTGGAAACCCGCCCGCCCGAAGTGGTCGCCAACATTCTCATTTGCCTGATTCACCAGACCAACTACCTGCTCGACCAGCAGTTGCGGCGGCTGGAAAAAGATTTTGTGGAACGCGGCGGCCTCCGCGAAAACATGACCCGCGCCCGGCTCGAACACCGCGCCAAACAACAGCGGGGGCAAGCATGAGCGACGAACTGCCAAAAGGGTGGGCTAAACCGCCGCTCGCCCAAATTGCCGAAATAAATCCCCGGCATCCAAAGGGACTTGATGATTCCATGCCCATTTCATTTGTCCGCATGGCGGTGGTGAGTGAGTCGAAGCCTCAATTTGATTCTTTGGAAGTGCGGAAGCTTGGCGAGGTTCGGAAAGGTTTCACACACTTCGCCGAAGGTGACGTGGTGTTCGCCAAGATCACGCCTTGCATGGAGAACGGTAAAGGTGCAGTGGCCACTGGATTGCAGAACGGAATCGGAAGTGGCACGACGGAACTGCATGTCATCCGACCGCTCGGCGGAATTGACCCGCACTACGTTTACCGATTCTTGGCGCAATCATCAGTTCGCCGCGCGGCAAAAGAAAATTTTACAGGCACTGCCGGCCAAGCCCGTGTTCCGACCAGCTTCATCGAAGAACTGGAATTGCCGCTCCCACCGCTGGCCGAGCAACAGGAAATCGTGCGGCGAGTGGAGGGCCTGTTCGCGCTGGCCGACCAGTTGGAGCAGCGTCTGGCGCAGGCGCGCAAGCAGGTGGACAAATTGACGCCGTCCCTCCTCGCCCGCGCCTTCGCCGGCCAACTCGTCCCCCAAAACCCCGCCGACGAGCCGGCAGAAAAATTGTTGGCGCGGATTTGTAAGAAATGAATCAGCACAAACTGAATGTTTTATGAATCAGGAAATCCACGATTTTATTGAGCGGTCGGATTATTACCAGGGCAGTGTGCGCGAACTGGCGGGAATTCTGCCGCCGGAGGACGAGACGCTGGACCGGTTGATCGGGGAAACGGTCGCGGCGAGCGACCAGAACGCCTTTGCCTTCCTCGTCATGGCCGCGTTGCAAGCCGAGCGGCCGGTCCAGGCGCGGCATCTGGCGCGGGGCATCATGCTGATCCCGGAAAAGATCACCCTCGGAACCTTTGCCTGCCACATGCAGGGCGACATCACCGGCCCGTTGACTGACGCGGTGGCCAACCTGAATCTGCCCACCACGGAGTTTATTTCCACTGCCCTGTTCCTGGCGGCGACGTGGCATCAGGAGCATGGCGGCGGCAAGCTGCCCGGCGCGCTGGTCAGCGCCGCGCGCATGGCGGCCCGCAACAAGCACAACAGCGAATACGACCGCTCGCTGATACATCTGGTCGCCCTGATGAGCGCGGATGCCGGTTTGATCGCCATCAGCCTCGAAACGTGCGGCGTCAAGCCGGACGACCCGACCATGAAAGTGCGGGTGGATGCGTCCAAGGCGACGGCGGAACAGATGTTGAAAATCTGGCGGCGTCCGCCGTTTGAGCTGCTGCCGGAAGCGCCGAGGAAGCTGCTGGCGACCGGCAATACCATGCGCCGGGCGGTCGCCCGGATTGGCCGCAATGAACCGTGCCCCTGCGGCAGCGGCAAAAAATACAAGCATTGCTGCATCGGCAAGGACCAGGAGCGGCTGCACCATTCCACGAGCATTGCCGGCGTGACGGAGGCGGAATTGCGGGCCAATCCCGAACGGTATTTGACGCTGGCGGACCTGAACCATTATCCGGCGCACGAGGTGGCCCGGTTCGACCCGCTCAAGATCGCGCCGGAACTGCAGGACGGTTATCTGGCCAATCTCTGCCGCGCCAAGCTGTTTGAGGCGGCGGTGACCGGATTTGAGAAATTCGGTTACCGCGACAAGTTGAACGAGGCGTGGGAGGCCATCACCATTCGAGTGGCCCAAGCCCGGCACAAGGATCTCGTCGAACGCATGATGAAGCTGCTGCCGGAGGGACACAAACACCGGCTGGGGGCGGTGGTATTCTTTCTGGCGGACACGGATCCAGCCAAACTAATGGCCACGTTGAAAGAAGGCGCCCTCACCATGTTGACCGAACAGGTGGACGACCTTCAGGGCTTTTCCACCACGTTAATGAAGTCGCCGCTTTGCGGGTTGGGTATCCTGGTGGCGCGGGGCGCCATCTCCGTTCTGCCGCAAGCAGCGGCCTCGGAGGTGCTGGAGGAATTGTTGCGGACGCGCGATCAGATGGGCCTTCCGCCGGACGATCCCATCAGTGATGTCTTGGACAAAAGGTTTCTGGAGGAACATCCAGATGAGGGCATGGACGCCGCCGCGCTGCGTGAGGCACAAGAACGGCTCACTGCAAAAGTGGAGGAAGTGCAGCGTTACAAACAGTCAGTAGCCCAACTGCAAAAGGAAGTGGCACGCCGTGAACAATTGGCCGCAGCGGCGGCACCGGCCACTCCGGCCGCCGCCACGCTGGTGGCGGATGAACAGGCGTTGAAAGAATTGCGGGACAAGGTGGAAACGCTCAAGTCCGCGCTCAAGGAGCGGCACAATGAGCGCAACACATTGCGGCGCGAATTACAACAAGCGCACACCGATCTGGAAACGCTTCGGCAAAATGCCGCGCCCGCCGCGCCCGCCGAAGCCGAAGCACCGGACCGCGAAGAAGAATTGCTGTTGCCGCAAGACGCGCCGGAAGTCCATCCGGTGCGCGTCATTGAGTTTCCCAAAGGATTTCAGCCGATGCTTGCAGAATTTCCGCGGCAAGTGGCCCGCGCGGCAATGGTGATGATCGGGCGATTGGCGGCTGGGGAACCGGCGGCATTTGTGGGGGCGTTGCGACTCAAGCAAGTGCCGAATGTCATGCGGCAACGAATTGGTTCGGATTACCGGCTATTTTTCCGGATGTATCCCGACCACTTGCAGGTCATCGACCTCATCAACCGGAAGGATTTTGCCCGCCGGATCAAGACGTTGGGATAGTCTTGCTACAAAAAACGGCGTGTCTAAAGATGCCATGAAAAATCAAACCATGCGGCGAGTGGTGGCCCAGTTCGCGCTGGCCGACCAGTTGGAGCAGCGTCTGGCGCAGGCGCGCAAGCAGGTGGCCAAATTGACGCCGTCCCTCCTCGCCCGCGCCTTCGCCGGCCAACTCGTCCCCCAAAATCCCGCCGACGAACCGGCCGAAGAATTGTTAGAGCGAATCAAAGCAGCCAAGGAGGATTAAACATGGCACCAAAGAAAAAGCCTCGAAATTTGAGCGAAGCTGAATTTCAGCGGGTTTTCAACGAGGTGCGTGCGGACATCAACGAACTACAACTGCACGACAATATTTTCACCGGGGTGATCGAAGAACTTGGGAAATACGAGCGGATTGCGGCGAATACGCCCCCGATTCACCGCCTCCCGCAAGCTTAATCGCCGCACTATTTGCGGTGATTAATCGCCCCATTCACCGCACCGATTTGTGTGCCGTCGATTGTCTGAAAACTTGACTGACACTTGACTCATGATTTGTTTGGAAGTTTTGACCACCGCAAGGTGTTTTGTTCGTTCGCCGGCGGACCAGCCACTAGCAGCCTTGAGCCGCTTCGGCGACAAACCGAGCGCCCTGAAAGGGCAGCACCAAAATAGCCCCGGGCAAGCTCGTCCGATGAGCGCCACCCGGGGTAACGTCGCCACAATGTTTTTCCCTCTCCGGCCCGCGATAGCGGGAGGGAGAGGGTGGCCGCAGGCCGGGTGAGGTAGGGCCGACATCCTGTGCGCCGCACCCAATCATTTAAGTTTTTCCCCATGCCGTCGCTGAGCCGATGCCTGCCTGTGCGGCGCGCACCGGCATGGTTCCGCCCGCGTTCGTTACGGTCTCGCCGTTTTTCGCCCGCTCCCTTCGCTGCCGCACCCCGCTGCACAGATTACGCGGGCTGCTCCCGCTCATTGCGCCGTTCGGAAACCATCGAGACCGGCAGGAAATACATCGAACGCTTCCCAACGGATCATGTCGAATGAACGAACAGACAAATAACCGATGAAATAGTTTTTTATGATACCAATTCATCCACACGTGGTCAGTTCATCCCTGCTGGCTCTGCCGGCGGCGGTGGCGCTCACCCGCAAACTGCTCCATGACCGCAAATCCTCAATCCTCGTCGAAGCCGGTTCACCAGCCGACCGGATGAACCAGATTGAACGCCGCGCCAAAACCTTGACCGAGACCCTAAAAAACATTGTCGGCTACCACCACCACGGACTAAACGAGTGATGCCCGGGGCCGCGCGACTACGTCCCGCAAAGACCGGAATTAGCCCGCGATGCTTCGCACGGGCCAGACCACAGCAATAGCTCCGCAAGGCTTCGCCCGGTGCCGGTAGGGGCAGGCATGCCTGCCAATAATCGTGAGATCGGTCATTTCTGCCCCGCCTCCATTTCGCAGGCTCCATTGCGGCGGACAGAAACAACCGAACTCACTGAAGGTGGCCCCAACGCAGTTGGTGGCCGTGACGCAG